>Ga0123356_10001404_pt1 | contig 26672 bp, 19 predicted proteins | sample TergutEmb28metaG_2_FD_92546 | JGI IMG/M metagenome (GOLD analysis project Ga0123356, IMG submission 92546) | Embiratermes neotenicus P3 segment gut microbial communities from Petit-Saut dam, French Guiana - Emb289 P3 | ecosystem: Host-associated > Arthropoda: Insects > Digestive system > Gut ...
CTGAAACCCAAATTGCGCGCTGTTGTATTCTTGTTTTACTATGAAGGATATACGGTTGCGGAAATTGCAAAGCTCCTTAAGATATCGGAAAGTGCCGTAACAACAAGGCTGGGGCGCGCAAGAGAAGCTCTGAAAACACAACTTTTAAATGACAAGGAGATTTGAGAATATGAATATCTACAAGCAAAAATTAAATGATATTGAGCCAAATACAGACGACGATGTCTTTATGAACTCTGTTTTTGAGCGAAATAAGAAAAAAACTCATACAAAGCTGCGCAGTACTTGTGCTTTTATAATTGTGCTTACAATTTTGGCAGGTACTACACTGACAGCGGGAGCGATGAACGACTGGGATTACGGTGCGGTGGCAAGGTATCTTTTCGGTGGCAGGCAAAATGTGGTTGACGGGATGCATGGTGAAATTCAATATACGGTAAAAGGGAGTTTAGCAGATGGGATAAAATATGAAGTGAGCGGATTATATGCAGACAATGATTCTCTTGTGATTGCGATTGATGTTATTTCTGATGATCCGATATTTGCGTCTGCCGGGAAATATAGTGTGCTGCCTATACCCTTGGAATCGAACAATTTTCTTAAAAATCACAAATTGGGTAAGTATGAAGACCGTTTTGAGTGTCTTACAGATTCTGTGGTTGTAAGTGGAAACGTATTGACTGTACTGTACCAGATCGGTTCTCTGCGTAATGAAATAGCGGTGGGAAATGAATATACAATTAAATTTCCCGGTTTGGGAGTATTTAAAGAAACTATTGACCATCAGTCTATATATTTTGAAACATCAAAAACCGGTGCTGCTGGAATAACATTTACAGTCGATAAGCTTGCCATGGAAAACAGCCTTACCGTTTTTACAGATATTGAAATTGATAACGGGTATATTATAAGAATGCTTAAAATCAATCCGTTTAGGGTAGCAATATATGTTGACGGTATAGATGAATTTCCGGCAATGAATGATGTTTTCGGATATGAACATGTCCTTAATGTTAAATTACTATTAAATGACGGAAGTGAAATGAATATTTCCGGGCCTTCTATTTTAGGCTCCTGCAAAGGAGGCGAGTATGATTGTTGTGTGATATTACCCAACTGCGAAAACACAGCTCTCATAACATTTTTTACATATTACAGAAATAATACATATGAAACTATTGATGTAAGTGAGATTGTTTCGGTTGAATACCTCGGAGCTACAATACCTTTACGATAGGTCGGGTTGGGTTGTCACACCCCTCCCTCTCGCAGGGATTGCGTCCCCCTGACAACTTTTTTTAAATTATCTATTGACAAACGATTTTGCACCTGCTATACTACATTAAAACTGTAATGTAGTATAGCAGGTCAACTTTACAGAAAAACACCGGAGGTGAGGAGCTTGAGGATAGATTTTAACAGTATCAGACCCATATATATTCAAGTGGCGGAAGCGATTGAGGATGATATTGTTACCGGCAAGTTAAAAGAAGGGGAGCCTGTTTATTCGCAGCTTATTTTATCACGTGAGCTTGGAATCAACCCAGCGACTGCTGCAAAAGGTATCAATCAGTTAGTCAGCAAAGGGGTACTCGAAAAGCAGCGGGGGCTTTCGATGACGGTTGCAAGCGGAGCAAGAGACAGACTTCGGGGAGAGCGGCGGGATACGGAAATCAGAGATATAGCAGAAAAGCTGGTCGATGCTGCTCTGAAGGTAGGGGTATCAAAAGAAACTGTAATAAAAGAGATAACGCAGCTTTTTGAAAGCGGTGCGGAAAAAGCACAAGGAGGCAGTTTGAAAGATTAATCTTTCAAACATGGTTTTTGTACCTTTCCGACATCAAGGCACGTCGGAATCTGACTTCATCAGAACGGTACAAATTCCCGAAAAAAGGAAGGAATGGTTATATATGAATGAAAACTACGCGGGTGAAAAACATTTAAGCGAAAGTAAAAAGAGCATCATAAAAACAAGTAAGCTTAGTAAAATCTACGGCAGGACACAAGCTGTAAATGATTTCACCATAGATATATCGGGTGAGCGGATCATCGGACTTATCGGACGAAACGGAGCGGGAAAAACAACACTCATGAAAATGATTGCAGGGCAGCTGGATGTAAGCGGCGGTGTTCTTGAGGTGTTCGGTGAAAAACCGATGGATAATCTGAAGGTTCTGCAAAACCTTGTCTATACATATCATAATATGGAATATGACAAGAATAGAAAGTTAAAAATAATTCTTGAAAACTACGCAATTATGTTTGACGACTTTGATATAGAATTTGCAATTAAGCTGCTTGATTATTTCGGGCTTAGTTCCAAACTAAAGTACAAACAGCTTTCGCAAGGAATGGCAAGTATTTTTAACTTTATCTGCGGGATATCCTGCCGGACAAAGCTTGTTATGCTCGATGAGCCTGTGCTCGGAATGGATGTAACTGTCCGTAGAGCTGCTTATGAGGTTTTGCTCCGTGAATTTTCTGAAAATCCGAGAATATTTATAGTATCGAGCCATCTTCTTTCGGAGATTGAAGGGATTCTGTCCGATATTATTTTAATCGATAATGGAAAGCTCATTTTGTACGAAAATATTGATGACATGAGGGAAAGTGCTTATCGTGTCGAGGGTGAACAAAAGGTGGTTGATGCATTTTTGGCAGGTAAAAATGTTATTTTCAAAAGAACCGGATTGTCTGCTGAGGCTGTGATTTACGAACCTTTGACCGAAGCGGTCACAAGTGAAATAAAACAGTTGGGTATGAGTGTTTCAACAGTCCGTGCAGAGGATATCTGCATCTATTTAACAAAAGAGAACAAGGAAGGTGAACTGGAATGTTTATGGCAAAAAACGAACTGATAAATGCGGTAAAGCTGGCTCGTGCGCAGCTTAAAAGCGGAAGAGTTGTCAGTACACTTGGGTTTGCAATAGTAATAGCGTTTTTCTTTGTAACTGAAACGAGCACTGCAATTTACGGGATTTTTCAAAAGTCTGAAGGTATAGATTATTTTCAGCTCACAGATAACTCATTTTTCTGGATTTTTGGAATGGGTATTGCATATGTCGTTTTTAATTGTTTGTACCGTCAAAGTAACCGGAATTTCTCAGTCTATCCACAGACGAACAACAGCCGGTTTTTATGCTTCCAATTAATGACCCATTTGTGGATAATTGTGGTGCCGCTGACATTAATGGTTGTGTATCTGTTGCAATACGGGATTCTTTCGCTGATTGCAAATGGCAACAGTAATATACATCTTGTGTATAATTTTGACATTACATTTGTACTTGCCGGTCTTGTGGTAATGATAATTTATATGGCACTACTGGCGGGGATTGTCAGCCTGGTTTCCGCTTTGCTGCGTAAATTTAAGCTATATGCAGCTGCGTTTTTTTCGGCGATTATTGTGCTGGGGATATCAAATTTAACGATTGCCATAAATGTGTTTAAAAAGCTTTTTGGATTTGTGATGTTTGAAAGCAGTTTTTGGATGTTTGCTTTACATGGAGTTATTTTCTGGGCTGCTTTGTTTGCGGCGACACTCGTAATAAACAGATTTACCGTTTATTACAAAACTCGTAGTTTTAAGCTTAAAAGTGAACGGTTTGAAGTAATTGTTGCAATCAGTGTGGGTGCAATAATTGCGTTGGGCATAATTGCAATTACTATTTTGGCTATGCGTGCAGGGGAGCCGGATGATGCAGCCACAAACACACAGGAGGTTTCAAATGATTATTTTGATTTTATGGAAGATGTGTACAACCGGTCATATGGAGAATTGAAATTTGACATATCCCACCTACCGGCAGGCAGCAATATCGATATAGAGGTAAGCGGGGATGTTGTGCTTGTTCCTAACGCAGATAGAATTGTTGGTTATGGCAGTGGCGGTGAGTATCAATCTTACTGGTTTGAAGATGGTACAGAATTGAAATTTTCACAGTCGCAAATGACGATTATGTTAGATGGTGAACTTGAAAATATCCAAGGTGATACTTTAATCGTTACATACTCGTATCCTTGGCAGATTATAGATAATGTTGAAATCGCGCATTTGATGAATGCGGAGTTTGAAGCCCGACTGGAAGGAAATACTCTCTATATTCATTATACCTATGACAAGAATGTAAAAGCAGTATTTGTTTCAATGTGGAGTTTTATGTGGCAGTTTGATTATTTTAAAGGAAAAGGCTTGTTTAGTGATTCTATTTTTAGTTGGTCTTCCAGCAGCAGTGCAAACGTAAATATCTTTATTATAAACTCAGAAGATAACGGGGATGGCCCGCCTGTGCCGCCATCAGTTATATCTTAATTGTTACAGGGGTGACAGGGGAAATAGGTACAGGGGGACAGGTACAGGGGGACAGGTACAGGGGGACAGTAGAACCGTCCCCCTGTACCTACCCCTGTACCTATTTTCTCTGTAGCTATTCGGATTTTGCGTAGATGTATATGTCGCCGAGCCAGTCTGTGAAAATTACCTGCTTATTAATTGAGTCGTACTCGATAGTCAGCGGGTTATCATACCATAACGTATCGGGATGTATAAGACCTTCATAAGAAAGATTATAACGGAACATACTTGTAAGATGCATATCAAGCTCACCGACATCATTGATAAATAACCTATGAATAATACCCTTTGACCCGGGTGCTATTTCGGTATGATTTGATTCGAAATATTTCTCGATGCCGTCACCGGTCCAAAACAATGTAAAACCGTTATCTAAAATAACAAGTATTTCATTTTCAAAAATTGCAATTCCCGTAGAATTATTTACTATAGTCTCTACACGTTCCCATTTGCTTACAAAAGGTGCTACCGCTTCGTCAAACAAATCAATCATTGTCTGAGCACCCTGCCATGCCTCGGGAGATGTCAGATCCAAATCAGGTCTGACCGGTTTTACCAAAGCAGGCAGATGATCTGTTCGTATTTGACCGAAGTCAATTAAGTCGGCAAAAGCTTCAAAATCACTGCGGCTAAGTGCCTTTGGCGTAGAATTCCATGTGCTGCCGCTTGTACCTTCCAGAACATTTACAACGATAAAGAAATCATCAATATCCAGTAAAACAAGTGACTTATAGCCGCTCTGTGCGAGTATGAGCTGTGTTCCAAACACATTTTGGTATTCCCATTGCTCATAATCATCCAAATCTCCGATGTTTAAAAAGACGGTATCAAATACACCCTTGCGGCATGCGCGAAACTGAAAACCAATCCCGTTATAGTCACTGTCAAACTGGAAAGTGCCGTTATCATAGCGATAACCCCAGTATTCAATTGAACTGTCTGTAAAGAGTGGGCCGTTTGCGATGCTGTCCAGATACTGCTGCGATGTCATATTATCAGGCAGCATTTTACCAAGGAGAGCTAAATCGTACTTCTCAGCGATTTCAAAGACTTTATAAACCATTTCCGGCGAATATGCTGCGTAATACCAATATTCCTCCGGCATAACTGTGTCTCCATGGACCTGCAAAATCATCCAAATATCCAATGTGTTGTAATATTCCTGCCACTCAACAGCTGCGGCATACTCGGGGGTGCCGGGAAAGCCTTGCAAAGTAATCAGTTGCATAGGATTTCGTGTTACTGCTCCGACCGGTGTGTCAACTGTATCGTTCTCGTTATTACCGGGCAGTGTCAGGCTTTGCAAGCCAAAGAAGTTTGTGGCGAGGGCTGTGACAGAGATGCCGATGACGAGGCATAAGGCTGCTGCAATTACAACCATCTTGGAAAAATGACGGCGACTTGGCTTGTTGTCTGCCGGCGCTCCGTTTCTGACGGTAACCTTTGTTCTTTGCAAGAGGATAGATGAAGGCTGTTCGTCTGTTTTTAGAGCTTCGCTCAAAACACTATCTATATCAATTGTTTTCATATCTTTCTATTCCTTTCTTTATAGTCTGCCTTGCAGTAAATAATCTGCTTTTTATTGTTCCGAGCGGCAGCTCCAATGTTTTTGCAATATCAGTAACATCCATTTGTGTGATATAGTACAAAATTATTGGTATGCGGTGCTTTTCGGGGAGCTTGGCTATTAGGTGCCTTATAAACTCCTTGTCTTCTTTTTTTAAGAGCTCGGCTTCTACATTTTGACTGCTTTTGATGTCAAAATCGAGCGGAACCTCCGGTGCCAGGCGCTTTCGCCGTGCGTATTTTCTTTGCTTACTCTTCCATAGTGATAATGCTTCACGGCACAAAAGACTCTGCGGATTTTTGACTATATCAATTTTTAGCGGTTTTTGAAAAATTTGAACCCATGTTTCTTGAAATAAATCCTCTGCATCTTCTTTTGAGTAAGTGATGCTCCGGCAAAAACGAAACAACAATGTACTGTGCTCGTCTATTAAGCCGCTGATAGTTTTATCGCCGCTTATTGGTACACAATGTGTTGTTGCCAAAACCACTATTTCATCCCCTTTTAAGTCATTTATTTTGTCGACGCCATATATATCGTCGCGGCTGTGATTTTGGTTCATTTTTTGTGAAAAAGGTACAGGGGGACGGTTCTACTGTCCCTTTTTTTTAGAGCAAACAATGCAACTCGCTGTGTATTGTTTGCGAGATCGCGTGCTTGTATACAAGCACGATGGATACAGGGAGTCCTCTGCGAGCAAATAATACACAGTGAGTTGGTTGTTTGCGGAATTGTTTTTCAAAAGAGGGACAGTAGAACCGTCCCCCTGTACCTTCCAAAAGAGGGACAGTAGAACCGTCCCCCTGTACCTTTTATGGTGTTGGTGCAAGGATGGTAAAGTTCAAAACAAGTACTGCTATTCCTGCCAGCAGTGAAACCAGAGCCATCATCTTATTGGCTCCGACACCCCTTGCATTTCTTACAGGATCGGTTGCCGGGTTATTTGTAAGGATGTTATATATAAACGATAATATTGACTTTTGCTCCTTATCCCCGAGAGTAAAACCTACAAACCAGGAGATTCCGTAAGAGAGGAAAATGAGAGATAAGGGAATTGCATAACTGGAAAAATGCACACTAAAGTCAAACGCATTTACAAACCAAAGTGCAAACGGAATGCTGATTGCCGAGAGAACGACAGACATTCCGTAATTCATTTTTGTTTTAACATGGATACTTCCGTGCTTATGCTCGACGATATAATTACAAAACTTCCCGGTAAGAGAAGCAATCCCGACTTTGGGGTTTGGTGTCACACTTTTAATATCAGCACATTGTGAAACCTTACTATAAAGCAGCTCGCTTATTTGTGCATCCGAAATTTGAACAGGCGCTGAAAATAATTTTAAATCAATTTTTGGCTCAGCCATGTCATATCCCCCTTATTTAAACATATATTTATTATGACAAGGGGACGGGGGTTTGTCAAGTGACAAACCCCCGTCCCCTTGTCACATGTAGGCTAAAGTTTTTTATGGAATGTGACGATAAGGTGAATAAGGGTAGTTGTCTCTACCTGCCGGAAGGGAATTCGGTGTGCAATTAGTTCAAGGAGGAAAAAGATGATTAACTCAGCAAGTGCAAATCCGTATACGAGGCATACGGGGAGCAGTACAAATGTCCAGGCACCAAAGGATTATTCATACAAAACACCTGAGCAGCAAGGTCAGTATGATATATACTATATTCTTGATATATCGGGTATAAACAGTCAGGAAGAGCAAAAGTCAAAGCAGGCTGATGAGGATGCAACCATACTGGAGCTGTCAAAGGAATCTCAAAAAAAGCTTAAAGAGAAAGCGCTTAATGAAAATGAGCGGGCAGAAGCGGCCGAAACCGATGAGGACGGCGACGCAGCAAGACCCGAGGATAAAACACGCAGCTTGACAAGAGCCTTGGTCCTTGCAAAAACACGAGACCAGGTGCAAAGTGTGCTGGCTGATGCTTATGACCATATGCGGGAGTGGCAAGGCCTCGCGGCAACAGGTGATAAAGAGGCAATAAAGGTTGTCAGAAAAATCGGCAGGCTTATTGCCAGGGGCAACAGAAAAATAACGGACCTAAACAAAGAAATTGTTTTGCATCAAAAACAGCAAAAAGCAGAAGCAAATGAAAAAAAGCAGGAAGCAAAAAGGCTGGAGCTTGAGCTCAAAGAAGCACTGCGAGAAAGAAAAGCACGCGAACGCAGATATCTGCAAGAACGTGATGATAGTAATAATGACGAGGAAGAGTCACAAATTGGCCCGACAATGGCAGAGACGGAAGCAAAAATCAGACAGCTTTCCGCTCAAATGGCAGCTTTAAAAACAAGTACGGGAAATGCCGGAGCTTCAGGAGTATCAGGGGCTTCGGGAGGGACAGGTTCCGGTGACGCTGTGATGACGTCAGGAGACGGCGGCATTGAAAGCGCTGATGTCTCGGGTGGCGAGACATCAGACGAAGAATAAAGCAAAACTAAAACGAAGCTAATATACTTTGCTGGCATAGTGGAGGCGGCGGCGCATTGTAAAACCTGATAAATGCAAAGCAGCTTTACTACACAGCAGTGTTTCATCAATAGGCTTATTAATAAAATCGGAAGCACCGAGACGGGCAGCAGTACTGATACTATCAATTGTCCCCGCAGCTGCCAGTAGAATAATCGGTGTTTCTTTGTGCTCGGCACACTCGCGTATGGTTGAAACAAGGTCAAAGCCGTCCGGTTGCGGTATTAAATAATCGGTCAAAAACAAATCGGGAGTTAATCTTTTTAAGATGTCCTTTATCCTAAGCGGGTCTTGAAGTAAATAGACCCTGTAAAGCCCGTCAAACAGATGCTTTATTGATTTTAGGATACTGGGATTATCATCAACAGCAAGGACTATCGGGCTGTTGGTGTTGTGATTATCGGGGTCTAACTGATAATCGATACAGTCTATAAGCTCTGCATCTGACAGGGGCTTGGCAATAAAGTCAGCTGCGCCCAGTTCCATAGCTGTTTTTACCGTCTCAATATCGTTTTTACTTGATAAAAACAATACAGGAATCCTGAAGTAACGGGGGTCACTTTTTAGTGCTTGAATTGCACCGAAACCGACTGTCTCAGGCATACTGAGATCTAATAAAATCATGTCGGGAGTAGACTGCTTACGAAACGTAAAATTTTCAAGCAGCTCAAACATATCCGAGACAGACCGTGCTGTTAGAATCTCGTAATGATATTTAAGCCTGTCTTTAGCTGTCACAAGATTAAACTGTCTGTCATCGACATATATAATTGATATATGATTTTTGTTCATGACTCACCTCTCGAATCGTATACCATAAAGTATCATTATAATGTGAGCATAAACCTTCGAGTAGGTCGAAGGTCAAGCTTTTTTTAACAAATTTACAATTTATTCACATAATTTTAATAGCAAAATTTCAAAGAAAAATGACATGATTTTGCTATTGATATTTCGAACCAAAAGCTGTAGTATTAACAGTAGCGGAGGGACTATTCTTCAATCGCACTCGTCACGGAACCAAACCCGCTCCTCTGCGTTTGAAAAACAGTCCCTCCACCACTGTTACACTGTGACTCCGGCATCAAGGCAAGGTGATATATTATGTCAACAAAAAAAAGAAAGCATATAGGAGTTTTATGCTCCACAATAGATATAGCCTGCCAGTATGATGTCTGGAAGGGAATTGTTGAAATTGCTGAAGCAAATGACATTCATTTGACAGCATATATTGGCACATATCAAACAACCGACAATAATTTTACCTCTCATATGGAGTCATGCTTTGACATTATTTGGAGCGACAACCTGCTTGACGGTGTTATTGTTTTATCAGGTTTTATCGCTCAAAACATCGGTCTTGAAGAGTTTGCAAAATACGCAGAGCGAATCCCGGGAAACATCCCTGTCGTCTCTGTTTCCATAGAGATTTCCGGTATTCCGTCTGTTATCACTCACAACGAAAGCGGTATGTACAGTGCCGTCGATCATCTGATTCGTGTACATGGTAAGCGAAACCTCGCATTTGTTAAGGGTCCCGACGGGCATCCCGAGGCAGAGGCACGCTTAAAAGGATATAAAAACGCGCTTGAGGCAAATAATATCAAGTTTGACGAGAACTATCTTTTTCCCGGTGATTTCGGACGTGACGGCGGCCGCAATGCTGTTTATGAGCTGTATGATGTTCGAAAGCTCCCCGCCGATGCTTTTGTATGCACAAATGACCAGTCTGCTATAGGGGTACTGGAAAAACTGAAGCTCAGAGACATTATGGTGCCGAAGGATATTGCACTGACGGGCTTTGACGACGATATAGTATCCTCAATTTATGTCCCGACAATCAGTACTGTGGGGCAGGATTTCGTAAAACTGGGAAAAGTCAGCGCACAGCTTCTTATAAATAAAATCAACGGTAAAAAAGTCGATGAAGTCACTAATATCACACCGGAGTTTATAATACGGCAGTCTTGCGGCTGTGCAGACAGAGGCTCTACAGTAGAAGACAAGCGCGAAAAAAGCGGTGGCGGTATAGATTCACTCACGTTAAATCTAAAAAAAGGCTTTGCACAGCTTTTACATGATTATGTACCTGATGAGCAGGTTTCCGAGTGGGTGGATGTCATAGTCGAAAAGCTCAGGCAAAAACCGTTTTCAAAAGATGAGCTTGTCAACCTGCTTGATAAGATTTTGGTCACTTACTACCACTCGTATTCCAAAGAGTTTTCTGTGTGGCATAAAGCACTTATTGTTTTGGCAATGGGAGTGGAAGCGCATAAAAACGACTTTGAAAACGCACATTCTATTTTGGCAACAATTACATATGCCACAACACTTGTTTATGATATCCGCCTAAACGAGGAGCGGAAGAGGGAATACAGCTTAAACGATGACCGCAAGCGAAAAACGCGGATTACAAATGCTCTGCTGCTGATGTTTGATGTTGACACACTTGCTGAGGAGCTCTACAAGTCGATTTCGGCGATAGCCATAAAAACAGCGCTTATCGGCATTTACCACAACCCTGTTAAGCGAAATACAAAAAGTGCAAACAGGTCGATTGAGACACTTATCGGCTTTGACGGGGAGGACAGGTTTAACATACAGCATAACAGCTGGTCGCCTATACTGTTTTCCGATTATTCGACCATGGAAGGGTTTAATTTCAACCGTGAAAGAAGGGTTATGTTCTTCCAACCTCTCTTTTTTATGGACGAGGAGGTAGGAGTTATGCTCCTGCCTTATGACCCCGAGATCCCGACGGATGCTTATGAAACACTGCGTATCAACATTTCAACTGCTATTAAAGGTGCGCAGCTTCTCTCTACGATTCATACGCTCTCCATAACTGACGAGCTTACAGGTCTTTTTAACCGAAGAGGCTTTTTCCAGTTTGCCTATTCAAGGCTGCAGCATCTTCAAAGAGACAAGGAGGCCGTGCCGATTGTTATGTTTATGGACATGGACGGACTAAAGCACATAAACGATAATTTCGGGCATAACGAAGGGGACAAGGCGATTTCGGCTTTTGCCGGGATTTTGAAAAAAACCATGCGTGAGGAAGATATTATCGGCAGGATGGGCGGCGACGAGTTTGCGGTTTTCTCGTCGGTAAGAGACAAAGAAAACGGCAGCCAGCTTGAGCAAAGGCTGCGCAAGGCGTTTGATAAATACAACAGCAAGATGATCCATCCCTATAAGATTATGGGCAGCATCGGCAGTGTGTTTTTGGAAGAGGCGACAAAAGATGGCTTTGAAGAGGCTATGCTCAAAGCCGACAGTGTTTTATACGACGAGAAAATCGCAAAGAAAAAAATGGGGCTTTCACGGGGTTGATGTGCAAGTAAAGGTTTAAATTACAATAAATAAGACGAGGAGTGTGTGATATGGAAAAGACACAGGCACAGCTGGATAAAGAAGCCCGGCTGGAGGAATATAACAAGACTTATGCCGACCAGTTGAAGCTGCTGGGGTTTATAAGAGCGCTCGAGGCTGATAATCAGAACATCCGGGATACAAATGTTGTGACCAACAGGGGCAAGCGGCGCGCCAAAAAGCTTATAAAAATCAATGACAAGGATATTAAGCTTTATAACAGGCTGCTTGCAAGCATGCCGGAGGTTCCTCCGTTTAAGTAAAATTTTTCTTGCATTTGCATTTTGTAGGAAGTATAATGACGTTTATGAAGTGTAAGGTTCATTTCAAAGTATAAATCTAAGGAGGATTTGTTAGTGCATTATTGTCAATTTTGCGGAGCTCAAGTTCCGGCAGGGCAAGTTTGCAGTTGCGGCGGAGGCCAGCAACCACAACAACCCCCACCGCAGCAATACGGGCCCCCACCCCCGCCGCCACAATATGGTCCGCCACAGTACGGACCGCCTCAACAAGGAGGATTCCACGCACCGGACATTAAGCTTCCGGGTGCACTCGGAGCAATTCCCGGCAAGAAAAAAGCAATGTTTGGTATGATACTCGGTATAGTCGGTCTTATTTTCCCGCTCTTTAGCTACATGTGCATCTGCGCTTCCGCAGCCAGCAGCTTCTTAGGAACGGCAGTATATGATCCGGGTACATATTCCGGCGCAGCTATTATTTCCGCAATCGGTCTTATCGTAGCACTGTGCGGTCTGATTTTGAGCGTTGTAGGATTTAAAGAGCTTAAAATGCAAGGTCAGCCAAAGGGTATGGCAATTGCAGGGCTTATCTGCGGTATTATAGGTCTGGTATTTTGCATTTCCTGCACAGCCTGTTATGCCTGCACATGCCAGCAACTCAACAGTACATACAGTGGCATTGGCGGTTTGTTTGACAGCTTCTGGTAAAAACAACCTGAGAAGTTAAAATTTCCAACTACATTTACGGGGACAGGACTCGGGGACAGCTCTGTCCCCATTAAGTCCTGTCCCCGGTTTTATAGAAAAAGAGAATAACTATGCATCCTTTTATTTCAATTTCATCTTTTAAATTCCCGACATACAGTTTACTCATGATGGCAGCCTTTGGCGTTGCTTTTGGTATTACTGCACTAATCTGCAATCCCAAGCTCGAGAGAAGCCGCGTAATAGACAGGGCAGACACACTGCTTACATGCGCTATAATCCTTGTCGGAGCAATGATCGGAGCCGCTGCGCTGCGGCCGGTAATGAAAATCCCAGAGGTAATCATACGCTGGGATTATTTCGGAAAGCTTCCGATTGGCGAGGTATTCGGTTATGTGTTTGGCGAAATCGTATTTTATGGCGGTTTAATCGGCGGCGCTGCTGCTGCACTTATTTTCTGCAGATTTTATAAAATCCCGATGCTTCCGACACTCGATGCTATAGCACCGGCTGTTCCGCTCGGGCATGCATTTGGAAGGATGGGCTGCCTGATGGCAGGGTGCTGTTATGGCATGGAGGTCAGCGCTGACAATCCTTTTGCGGTAATTTATCCGCCTGAGTCCCTGCTGGCTCCGCCTGGTATACCACTTTTAGCTTCACAGGCGATTGAGGCAGGGTTTTTATCCATAATATCCGTTATAGTTGTGATAGTGTATGTGACAACCCACACAAAAGGGCTGTGTTTGGCTCTTTACCCTGCGCTATACTCCATTCTCCGCTTTTCTCTTGAATATTTCAGAGGTGATCCTATACGTGGGGTGTACGGTCCGTTTTCGACCTCACAGTATATTTCTATAGGCATTTTCATCATTAGTATGACACTTATGTGTGTTGTACTTATACGTAGTAATAAAGAGCGCAGAAACCTTGACATTTCAAGCGAAATAAAATAAAATACTTTTCCGCGGCATGACAAATTTAACATAAATTTTGGTAAATACTGAGCAGTTAAGGAGCAAAAATATGACTATTGAGAAAAAACCTTTCGGACAGACAAAAAACGGTGTTGCTGTTGAGCTTTACAGCTTAATAGATGCCGGGTTTACGGTAGATATTATTACATATGGCGCTGCAATCCGCAGTATATGTGTTCCCGTGGGTGACACTGTGCGTGATGTTGCGCTCGGTTTTGACGACATTGCGGGATATGAGACGAATAAAAGCTTTCACGGTGCTGTTATCGGTAGAATCGGCAACCGTGTGGCAAATGCCAGCTACGAAATGAACGGCAAAACATATAATCTCGATAAAAACGACGGCCCGAACAGCCTGCACGGCGGTTTTGTCGGGTTTGACAAGCAGGTTTGGACAGCTTCCGAGGAGCAGGGAGCTTTGGTTCTGACACTTCTTGATAAGGAAGGCACTGCAGCCGGCTATCCCGGCGACATGACAGCGCAGGTTAAGTATACTCTGGAAAATGGCGAGCTCGGAATTGAGTACTCGGCAACATGCTCGGAGGATACACCAATTAATCTCACAAACCATTGCTATTTCAACCTTGCAGGGCATAATTCCGGAAGCATTGTTAATCATAAAATCCAAATTTTCTCGGACAAAATCACCGGCACAGATGAGACATTAATTCCAACGGGTGAGCTGACGGATGTAGGGGGGACTCCCTTTGATTTGCGCGAGCTGACTATTATCTCGGCGGGTATCGACAGTGACAATGAGCAGATTAAGCTGGGTGGTGGTTATGACCATAACTGGGTGCTTGCAGGTGAGCCTGTGCGCGCTCTGTCGAAGGCTGCTGTGCTTGAGTGTGACGGTCTGAGTATGGAATGTACCACTACAAAACCGGGTATTCAATTTTATAGCGGCAATATGCAGGCGGGTGAAACCGGCAAGTTGGGTGCCCTTTACGGTAAGCGCACGGGGCTGTGTTTAGAGACGCAGTATTGGCCAAACTCGGTAAACACACCGTCGTTTCCTGCTCCAATCTTACGCAAGGGTGATACGTACAACGCCAAGACTGTGTATAAGTTTAAAGAGGTTTAAAGATATGCAGGCATCTCACTATATTTTTCGCTCGTAGGGACTCGCGTTGCCCTCATCTCGCGAAAAACAATAGTGAGCTGTCTGCTTGTATAACAATATATGTAAATTTTCAGCTCGTAGGGACTCGCGTTGCCCTCATCTCGCGAAAAACAATAGTGAGCTGCCTGCTTGTATAACAATATATGTAAATTTTTAGCTTGTAGGGACACTCGCATGGATAAAAGTAAAAAAGAACAATTAAACAATCAAGATAACGGTATTACACTTGACACTGTGTATGATGCCTTACAAGACATGATTTTTACAAAGGATGTCAATGGCAGAATTACCAGTGTTAATCATGTTTATGCAAACCGTACTATGCTCAGTAAGGACGAAATCATCGGGAAAACCGCTGCTGAGCTTGGTACTATGTCCGATGAAGCAGCTGCCGGTATTGCACTTGCGGACAAACAGGTGCTCGAGGGGAAGACTGTATATCTGACACGCGATTGGTCTACTTATTCTGACGGTAAGCGCTCGTATACGGAAACTATAAAGTCTCCACTTCTTAAGGATGGTGAGGTTACGGGTGTTCTTGTAACCATCAGAGACCTGACCGAGCTTAAGCTTGCGATGGAAGAGGTCGACAAGCAAAACAGGATTTTGGAAACAATCGGCCGTGTATCAGCGCTGATGCTTGAGCCGGATATTAATGCTTTTGAGTTTTCGATATATCAGGCTATGGAAATAATAGCACATGGAATTAATGCCGATATAATCGATATTTGGAGGCTCCGCAAGGAAAACGGAGTGGAGCAATATACTCTTGCATATGAGTGGACGGAGGGTGCTCTGCTTGGTGACGAGACGGACAAAAAGACCTCTACACATTCGATAACAAAGCATACTACCATGCCATATATGGACAACCTGCTGACCAAGGGCCGCACAATCAACGGTATGGTCAGTGAGCTGCCCCGTGACGTGCAAAAGGAACTGAAGGGACATGGTATTGTTTCGGTGCTTATGATGCCGATTATTCTCAACGAAGAGTATTGGGGATATATCGGCGCTTTTGATTTGCTGCATGAACGTCATTTCACCGAAAACGAAGAGCTGCTGCTGCGCTCGTCGCGGCAAATGATAGCAAGTGCTATGATGCGCATGGAGATGACAAAGGATTTGATGCAAAAAACGCAGCTTTTGGAGTATGAGGTCTCGTCGAAACGCGATTTTCTTGCCAGAATGAGCCATGAAATACGCACTCCGATGAACGCAATCGTTGGTATGACAGAGCTTGCTATGCGCGAGAAAATGTCAAATACTGCTATGGAGCATGTTATGACCGTCAAGCAGGCGGGTATTAATCTTCTTACGATTATTAATGATATTTTGGATTTTTCGAAGATCGAGTCAGGAAACATGGAGATTGTGCAGTCGAGTTATGCTTTGTCGTCGCTGATGCACGATATTATAAGTATTATCAGGATGAGAATGGCATATACCAGAATCCGCTTTATAGTTGATATCGACAGTAAGCTGCCGGGCGGGCTGATTGGCGACGAGGCAAAAATCAGGCAGGTGCTTATTAATCTGCTCGGAAATGCCGTGAAGTATACGGAAAAGGGCTTTGTTAAACTGACTGTTACCGGTGAAGTACAAGGCGACATTCTCAATATGAAAATGATAGTAGCAGACAGTGGTATAGGCATTAAAAAAGAAGACCATGAGAATTTGTTCCGTAAGTATATTCAAGTTGACAAGGAGAGAAATGTAGGCATAGAAGGTGTGGGACTTGGTCTGTCTATAACCAGCGGGCTTGTTAATGCTATGGATGGCAAGATTTCGGTTGAGTCCGAGTATGGTGAGGGGAGCGCTTTTACCGTTGTTGTGCCTCAAAAAATCGAGAGCCTTAATAGGCTTGCCGAGGTGCAAGACCCAAAATCAAAACGTACATTGGTATATGAGCGCCGCAGCTTGTATGTGGATTCACTTGTGCAAACAATACGCAATCTCGACATAGAGTGCGATATTATTGATAATGCAGATGATTTTGTCAGTAAAATGGCAACGGGGTCGTATGCCTATGCGATAGGGTCAACAGAACTGATGATTGAAGTGAAGGCTCAGATTGATGCGCTGGACGGGGACTTCCAAATCATTGGTATTACTGAGTTTGGTGAAGAAACCAGCGATCTTTGGAGGACACTTTCCACGCCTATTCATACGATTTCATTGGCAAATGCTTATAATGGAGAGGCTGACGGATATACTTATATTGAAAGTGAAGCATCTATCAAATTCTCGGCTCCAAATGCCAGAGTGCTTATTGTTGACGATATAATGACAAACCTTAAAGTAGCTGCAGGGTTACTCTCGCCATATGAGGTTGAGGTCGATTTGTGCAGCAGCGGAGCGGAATCTATCGAGGCTGTAAAAGAAAATAAGTATGACCTGGTATTTATGGACCACAGAATGCCCGGTATTGACGGTATTGAGGCTACTCAGATTATCCGCGCTCTGGGTGATGATGACGACTATTTCAAGAACCTGCCTATAGTAGCGCTCACGGCAAATGCTATCGGAAACATGAGAGATACGTTTTTGGATGCAGGCTTTAATGCTTTCATAGCCAAGCCCATTGATACCGTAGTGCTTGCAAATGTTATGCGTGATTTAATACCAAAATCCAAGCAAAGGCGCTATTATGCAGCAGAGGGCGACGGCGAGGTCACGGATGAGCAGGAGGTTAGCTCTGAATTTGATATGAAAATCGAGGGAGTCGATGTCAGGAAGGGAATCCGCACATCAGGCAACAGAATCGATTTGTACTTAGATATACTGGCGACGTTTTTGGACGAAGGCAGCGAGCGTATGGCACAGCTGCATGAATATAGAAACACAGGTAATGTCCGCATGTATACAATCAGTGTTCATGCGCTCAAAGGTGCGCTTGCAAACATTGGCGCTGCTGAGCTATCAGAGATAGCAGCACAGCTTGAATCTGCCGGTGACAGGAAAAACATGGACTATATCGAGGCTCACACAGACCGTTTCCTGCAGGGTATTCATAAGCTGCTTGCCAGTGTTAAGTCTGTTCTTTATGAGACTGCAAAAAACGCAAGCAGTAAGGATGCAACGCAGGCGGACACAGCCGGGTTTGTGGCAACATTAAAGGAGTTGAGAGATGCTCTTGATGTTATGGATGCAGGTGTTATGAACAGGGCTCTTGAGTCGCTTCTCAGTTCCGCCCAGACCGAGCAAAGTCTCTCTACTGTCCGCACTATTTCTAAGCATATTCTTATGGCAGAGTATGATGATGCCGAGGTTATCATTGACAAGCTGATTGAAAGCCTGGACAAATAGCAATAAATTTCTGCTTTCAAACTATTGCTATCCTATCAAATTACGGCAGCTTACTATGTACTTTTTTGCATGCATGGTTTATGGGCATTCACAGTTTAGTGTGTAATTTCAAACTTTTGTGTAGAAAAAAAGGCTCCTTTTGGCTTCAAAAGGGGCTTTAAATGTGTATTGAAATGTAGAAAACTTTTGTGCTACGTTATTTACAAACAAGAAAGGAATGGAAATAATTATGGTATCAAAAGTAAGGTCGCTTGGTCTTGGAGGCATAAAGGGTTATGAGGTGTCAGTTGAGTGCTTTTTATCGTCGGGATTGCCCGGTTTTGATATAGTGGGACTTGCAGATATAGCAGTCAAGGAAGCCAGAGAGAGGGTGAGAGCAGCTATAAAAAATTGCGGCATTGATTACCCTGTCAGCCGTATAACCATAAATTTGGCACCTGCCGATAAAAGAAAAGCGGGAACAGTCTATGATCTGCCTGTTTTGCTGAGTATTCTTATTGCATCAGGGATTATTGACAAGCTTCCCGGGGACACTGCTTTTTTTGGCGAGCTGTCACTTACAGGAGAGGTGCGTGCTGTTCCGGGAGCATTGCCTATGGCTCTGAGCGCGGAGCGTTTCGGCATAAAAAAACTATTTGTTCCTGCCGACAGTGCACCTGAAGCGGCTTATGCAACCGGAGTTGCGATTTATCCTGTTGCACACGTGGACGAGCTTTTGGAGCATTTGATGGAGGTGGAGTATATAAAGCCTGTGACGGCGCGTGAGCCTGCCGTAAATTATGATCATTTGCTCGATTTTTCTGAGGTCAAGGGGCAGCAGAAGGTGAAAAGAGCTCTTGAGGTTGCGGCAGCGGGCGGGCACAACATTTTGCTGACGGGCACTCCGGGTGCCGGTAAAAGTATGCTTGCAAAAAGGCTTATTACGATACTGCCGGATATGAGCTATGAGGAAATGCTCGAAACCACCGAGATTCACTCTGTTGCAGGTTTGACAAGCCGCGACAGACCGATTATGTCCGTAAAACCGTTTCGCGCGCCGCATCATAGTGTTTCGCCGGCAGCTATGACGGGTGGAACTTCAAACCCAAAACCCGGCGAGATATCACTTGCACATAACGGAGTGTTATTTTTAGATGAAATGCCTGAGTTTCCGCGAAATGTTCTTGAAGCTTTGCGCCAGCCGCTCGAGGATGGTGTAGTGACTATTTCACGCGCGTCGCAAAGTGTTACATATCCGTGCAGATTTATGCTTGTGTGTGCGATGAACCCTTGCAAATGCGGGTGGTACGGGCACATGTCGGGAAAGTGTACGTGCACGGAGAGTTGTGTTGCGCGATATCACGAAAGGCTGAGCGGACCTTTGCTCGACCGTTTGGATTTGGCAATTGAAACTCAGTCGATGGAGTTTGAAGCACTGCGCAGCAATGAGCCGCTGGAGAGCTCTGCGGATATACGTTTGCGCGTAAATAAAGCGCGGGTGATACAGCAAAAACGCTTTAGGGGTGGTGATGTTGCCGATGTTGCGGGCGGTGCGGGTGCCTCCGGTCTGTTGCCTGCTGTGAGGTGTAATGCGCATATTGGGCATAAGCAAACGGAAAAATATTGCAAGTTATCGGATGAATGTGTTAAGTTAATGAAAAATGCTTTCGAAAAACTTTCTCTCACGGCAAGGTCATATGATAGAATACTGAGAGTGGCAAGAACAATTGCCGACTTGGAGGCTCAGGATAATATAGCCCCCGTGCATTTGGCAGAGGCGATTCAATACAGGCAGGTAGCTTTCAGACAATGAGTAGCGGGAGCGGGAATGTGAATGAAAAGCAGGTACGGGAATGAACGGGCGGGTGAATAAATGAACGATATAATTCTTTTAAAGCAGGGTGAAATAATACTAAAGGGCTTAAACAGACGTCAGTTTGAAAACAAGCTTGTCGAAAATATCAAGCGGCGTCTTGGTCCTATTGGTAAGTTTAATGTTTATTCAATGCAGTCAACGGTATATGTTGAGCCTGTGGTTACTGAAACAGTAGCTCACGAGTGCGACATGGGGGCTGCTCCCGGGTGCGACATGGGGGCTGCTCTTGATGCTGCAAAAACAGTCTTTGGAGCTAACAGTGTGACCAGAGCGGCAGCATGTAAAAAGGATAAAGATGCAATTGTCGAAACAGCAGCTGTTTATCTTAAGGATGCTTTGATGGCTGCAAAATCATTTAAGGTAGAGTCAAAACGTGCAGACAAACGCTTCCCGATGACTTCAATTGAGCTATCAAAGTATGTCGGAGGGGAGCTGCAAGAGAGATTTTCTCATCTCAAGCCGGATATGCACAGTCCCGAGCTTATGGTAAATGTGGAGATTCGGGACCTGGCGGCTTATGTACATGGGCCTGCAGAGCGCGGAGCGGGAGGCCTGCCCCTCGGGACCGGAGGCCGTATGGTTACACTGCTTTCGGGAGGTATAGACAGTCCGGTTGCATCATATATGATGGCAAAACGTGGAGTGAGGCTCATCCCGGTGCATTTTTACTCACATCCGTATACATCAGTGCAGGCTAAGGAAAAAGTGCTGGAGCTTGCCGGTATTTTATCGAAATGCTGCGGACACTTAAAGGTAGAGATGATTTCATTTACGCAAATCCAGGAGGAGATCCGCAGACTTTGTCCACAGGCTCTGATTACAGTGATTATGCGCAGATTTATGATGCGTATTGCACAGCGCATTGCAAGGGAGCATGACTGCAGCGCAATTGTTACGGGAGATAATTTGGGACAGGTCGCAAGTCAAACAGCCGAGGCTCTTGCAGTCAGCCAGCAGTGTATTGATATACCGGTTTTCCGCCCGCTGATATCTTTTGACAAAAGAGATATTATCGATATAGCACGGGAGATTGGTACATTTGAAACGTCAATTCAACCTTTTGAGGATTGCTGTACGGTGTTTACACCGCGCCGTCCGCGCACAAAACCAAAGCTGCCCGAGATTGAGGCAGCTGAAGAGAAGTTAAATATTGAAAGGTTAGTAGACAATGCAATAACGGAAAGACTTACCTAGATAGAACTATGGCAGCTTACTATGTACTTTTTTGCTCGTAGGGACTCGCGTTGCCCTCATCTCGCAAAAAAGCACACAGTAATCTGCCATAACACTTGCTAGCTTGCGAGGCGACTGACCGGAACGGTAAACGTAAATGTCGAACCTTTGTCGAGCTCTGACTCAACAGAGATTTTTCCACCCATCATTTCAACAATATACTTTGACAAGGTCAGACCGACACCTATTCCTTCATGCTGTCTGGAATGACTGCCGTCACCTTGCTCAAACATATCAAATATTGTATGTATAGTATCTTCGGACATTCCTATTCCGTTATCGGCAACCGAAAACTCCAGAACCAAACCATCGGTTGTCTCTTTAGCTATATTTACTGCCAAAATAATGTTATCCTTGCCATCAGAGAATTTTGAAGCGTTAGTAAGCAGGTGTATGATAACCTGAGCTATGCGCTTTTCGTTTGCAACCATCCCTCTCGGAACAGCCCCGTCTATCTTGACTTCGAGAGTTTGGAGTTTTTTGGAGAGAAGCGGATTTATGCGGCTCTCGATATATTCAATCATTGAATCGAGAGAGAAGGCAGCTGCGGTCAAATTGCTTATTCCGCTTGATACTTCCAGGAGATTGCTTATAAGGCGCATCAAATGGTGTGAGTATTCATAGATTTCATCGACACAATTTTTGATTTTATCAGGGTCGTTAGAAATTTTAGCGATTTGCGACATGCCCATTATTGCGTTCATAGGGGTGCGCAGCTCGTGGCTCATGCGGGAGAGAAACTCACTTTTTGCTGTGCTGGCGGAGTTAGCCTTCTCGAGTGCATCCTCTAAGTGAGACTGAGCTTCGCGTAAGCTTTTTACCAGAACATAGCGGTCTGTAACATCATGCATAATTCCCAGTAAACCGAAGATTTCGCCGGGCTCACCTTCAACACCTTTTCTAACAAGTGGTGTTTTTATCATTTCAAAGTAGTGTTCGTTGTTGTTATATGATAGTTTAATTTCTTCCTGCTTTACTGTTTTGCCCTCGCGAATGACTGTTTGGTCAGCTTTGTAGGCAGCTTCAACCTGCTCGGAATCTGCAACTCCGAGTTCCTGATATGTTTTTCCCAAAACATTATCATAAGTGCGGTTCATGAACTTCTCAAATACCTCGTTGCACTCTATATATTTACCTTCCAGGTCCTTACAAAAAACCAAATCGGGTATAGCATCAAACATAGCTAAACGAATTTGGCTTTCCAGATCCATCTGCTCTTTTGCATCAGTTAGCTCGTTTCTGATTTTTAAGAGCTCATCAAGTTCCTTCTCGGTTATATTATCAACAGTTAGCTTTTTATCATTACTATTCATGAGAAAATTATATACCTGTTTTATACGAATTACAATAAAAATATGAAAAGGGTACAGGGGTACCTACCCCTGTACCTATGTTTGGACTTTTATGGTGATGTTAAAGGTTGCGCCTTTTCCAAGCTCGGATTTTACCCACATCTTGCCGCCCATCTTTTCGATGATACGGTTTGATATAGAAAGCCCGAGTCCTGTGCCGCCATATGTGCGTGTCATGCTGTTATCTGCCTGCTGGAAAACCTCGAACAGTTTTTCCTGCTGCTCGGCTGATATCCCTATGCCATTGTCGGAAATCTTAATATGCAAAACGCACTTATCGTCTACTTTCTCTGCTCCGGAAACATCCAAGCCGATTTTCCCGCCCTCGGGGGTAAACTTCATAGAATTATCGAGCAAACATTTTAGTACCTGAGTATAACGGTTTTTGTCTCCGATAATAAAGTTTGGCGTGCTTTTTTCTATATTAACAGAAAATTCATGTTGCTTTTTTTTGGCGAGCGGACGGACATTATCTACTACCTCATCAAGCAGCCTGTGCAGGTCAAACTTCTCATTTGTAAGCTCTATAGCATCTGTTTCAAATTTTGCCATGTCAAGAATGTTTTCAACCATATTTAAAAGGTGTGAGGATGATTCTTCAATTGTATTAAAAGCATATTTTTTCTTCTCGGCGTCATTAGAGCTTTTTCCGATTGTTGTCATACCCATTATTGCGTTAAGAGGTGTGCGCATTTCGTGGCTCATATTTGACAGAAAGTCACTTTTTGCCTGCGTGGCGGCGTTTGCCTGCCGGATCGCTTTTTCCAGCTGGGAGGTTTTGCCGAGTATTTCATGAAACATTTCGTTGCGGACATAAGAGTTGGCGATAAGTAGGCTTGCAGAGTGCAAAACAGACTCTTCTTCGCTTGTGAATATCCGCTCGCTCTTGCAATCGTCAAAGCCGACATATCCCCAAAACTGATTGTCCATAAAAATAGGAACTACAAGAATTGATAATACCCCGCGCGCTTTTAATTTAATCTGTTCTTCCGGTGACATGCTGCTGACGATTTTATTAATGTATCTACCCGAAGAGAGTATTTTTTCCCAACCGGGAGCCTCCTCGGTATATTTATACGAAGTTCCGTCCGCAAAAATTGTTTGTTTTTGAGACCATTCAAATAGTTGAGTACAACATAAATTATCGTCCGATGTTAGATTTTTCCATAAATATATACAATCCACATTTATCGCTCCTGCGATTATACTCATGCATTTATCTATGATTTTTTCGAAATCATCCGCATACGAGTTAAAGAGCAAAATCGCCATTTCGTTTGCCGCTTGCAGCATTACATCACGATATTCCGTGACAATAACCTTGTGCTTCATCGCACTACGCTCAAAAACACTCGATAGAATACCCGATACGTGCACAGCAAGGTGTATTTCACTGGTACTCCAGTACGACCCGTCATCTTCTCTCGAAAAGTCCAGCATCGCGCATACCTTGCCTTTTACAAAAACCGGTGTTGTAATAAAGCTCCTGTGGCTATTGCGAAAATGTCTTGATGCTTCAACATGGACTTGATTGTTTGAGTGAATGCAAAATTCTTCGTTTGTCAGGAGATTATTGACAAGTGACTTTAACTGCTCATCAGCTATAAATTTTTCGCTCAAATGCGATTCATTTTTTAATTCCGGACAAGACCATTCATGCTTACATATAAGGTCATAACCGTCATCATCAAGCTCATATAACAAAACCTGTGATAAATTCATAAACTCGCCGACCATTTTTAGTGTATCCCCAAAAAGGATTTTTTCATTAGCATCGGATAAAAATTTATGTGATATTTTTGTCATCAGCGCTTGCTGTCGCAGCCGGTCAAGTATGTTTATCTGATTTTTAACCCTCATTTTTACAACTACCGGATGAAACGGCTTTGAGATATAGTCAGCAGCGCCCAGTGCAAATCCTTTTTCCTCGGCATCTATGTTATCGAGACCTGTGATAAAGATTACGGGAATATCCCGTGTGCATTCCGATGCTTTAAGAGTAGTAATCAGCTCATACCCGTCCATATCAGGCATAATGATATCGAGCAAAATGATATCCGGTAAAACTTCTTTTACGGTCTCGATCGCCTCTAAGCTATCTACCTCGGCAATAACCTTATAATCTGCTTCCAGGATTTGCTTAAGAGCTATAATGTTGCTTGATTCATCATCAATGACCAGAATTGTGTTTTTGATGTGTTTAATCATTTTTTAAATTCAGACTTTCCTTTATGCTTTCAAGCGAAGCAATCGCTTTTTTGAACATACACCCTTCAACCTGCTTGATTAATTCTTCGCAGCCCGGTATGGATGCTGCAATTTCATCCACCATTTCCATACTGCTTGTATCCTTGGATACAAGTAACGGTTCAAGCTTTTCGATTACTTTGAGTGCTTTTTTCTTATCAAATGAATCGCTGCTTGCTATGATTCTTGTCTCGTCGAGAAGAGGAGCCAACTCATTGAGCACAAGTATCATTTCCGATTCAAAGTTTTTAATATGCTCGTTTTTTAACTGATTTTTCCCGTCTGTCAACATAGACTCTGCCACTGCTGCGGCGGATTGTAACCGTTTCTCACCAATCTGCGCAGCGTTGCTTTTTACCGTATGAGCAATTCTGTGAGCTGTTTTTATGTCTCCGTTTTCAACACAGTCAACAAATTCTTTAAAAGTTGTTTGATTGTTTCTGACAAAGTTGGTTTTTAAAAGCTTATGTGTTTTTTCTTCATCTTCATCCAGACGGGCTTTATTAATCTCTTTGTATTCCACAACAGGAAGGAACCTAATCAGACATCTCCACAAATCGTTTGCTGTAAACGGCTTGCCGACGGTCTCGGACATTCCGCTTGCTTTGTAGAGTTCCAGGTCGTTCGACATTACGTTTGCCGTCAGCGCAACAATCGGAGTTTTGACACCGAGCTGCGTGATTTTTTCCGCAGCTTCCAAGCCGTCCATTATTGGCATGTGGATGTCCATAAATATCAGGTCAAACGGTTTTTGGTTTTCTCTAACCCTCTCGGCAACAGCATTAACCCCTTCCTTACCGTTATATGCAACAACTGTTTTTAATCCCACCCTTGTGAGATGATCACATATAACCTGCTGATTCAGGCTGTTATCTTCACAAATAAGAATTTCACCGTCAAATGTAGGCTGCTCAAGCTCGTTGATAGTGACTTTCTCGATATCCTTTACCAGGTCACTGTCAATAAGGTCAAAAGTCAGCTTGAAATTGAACTTACTGCCTATTCCGAGTGCGCTCTCTACCTTTAGCTCGCCGCCCATAAGCTCAATAATATTTTTTGTTATTGTCAGTCCGAGCCCTGTGCCTCCGTATCTGCGTGTTATACTGTCATCGGCTTGTTTAAACGGCTCAAATATCCGCTCTATCTGATCCGGTGTCATGCCTATACCACTGTCTTTGATTTCAAACTCTACTGTTGCGTGCGTGTCATTTTCTTCCACCAACGATGCAAGAAGCTTTACTGTACCGGACTTTGTAAATTTTACCGAATTCGATAAAAGATTCATTATTACCTGCCGCAGCCTTATTGGGTCTCCGAGTAGCCTTTTGCCGATGGAAGGCTCGGCATAACAGTAGAGCATTATTCCTTTTTCTACGGTTTTTGGTATAATTGCCGACTGGCAATGAGCGAAAATGTCCGGCAGGTCAAAGGGAATCTGCTCAAGATCGATTTTGCCGGATTCGATTTTTGATATATCGAGAATATCGTTGATAATGTTAAGAAGCCACTGTGCGCTTTCTTGAATGTTTGCAAGATAGTCTCTGGCTTTTGCCGGAATGTCGCCATATTGAGCAAGCTCTGCAAACCCTATGATACTGTTCATAGGTGTTCTTATTTCATGGCTCATATTCGCCAAAAACGTCGATTTTGTCCTGTTAGCAACCTCGGCTTCTCTTTTTTGGCGCTCGATTTCAGATACTGCCTCTACCAGTTCGCTTTCCCTTTCGCGGATTTTATTCATCATCCTTTCCAGTCTCAGGTCAATAGCGACCGATATGTATCTTGCAATTAAGAAGCAAATACCCATTACTATCAGTGTTATTACTGCTCCGGCAATAATAAAGAATACTACTTTA
>Ga0123356_10001405_pt1 | contig 26666 bp, 36 predicted proteins | sample TergutEmb28metaG_2_FD_92546 | JGI IMG/M metagenome (GOLD analysis project Ga0123356, IMG submission 92546) | Embiratermes neotenicus P3 segment gut microbial communities from Petit-Saut dam, French Guiana - Emb289 P3 | ecosystem: Host-associated > Arthropoda: Insects > Digestive system > Gut ...
CTGGACGAAGCCTGAACCCTGCAAAATAGCCTTCCTGATTTTTCGCCCTACTGAAACCCGCATTTAACGCGGGTTTCCTTTTTCGCGGACGGCATGCAACCTAGCGTGTACGCTAGTTTGCAAATGTCTACCGGCATCTATGTCCGCGTCTCGTCGCCCAGGGGGCAGAGGGTCGAGAGCCAGCGCGGCGAGCTTGAATCCTGGGTGGAGCGCCACGGGTTGAAAGACGTGCAATGGTACGAGGACCGCGAGACCGGAAAGCACCTCGACCGACCCGCATTCAAGAAATTGCAGGCCGCTATCTTCGCCGGCGACATAGACACCGTTATCGTTTGGAAATTGGACCGGATTGCTCGCATGCTGCGGGACGGTGTAAACACACTTGCCGACTGGTGTTCCCGCGGCGTCCGGGTCGTCGCCATCACGCAGTTACTAGATTTAACCGGCCCGGTGGGGCAGATGGTGGCCAGCGTTCTATTCGGAGTGGCCGAAATCGAACTCCAGAACACAAAAGACCGCCAGGCCGCGGGAATAGCGAACGCCAAAAAGCGCGGCGTTTATACCGGACGGCGAAAAGGCACGACGAAAGCCGCGCCGGCGCGTGCGCGAGCGTTGAGGGAGCAGGGCCTCACGATTTGTGAAATCGCCCAAGCACTGGGCGTCAAAGAGCGCACCGTTTACAACTACTTGAACGGGGCCGGCGCATGACCATGATTGCCGGACTCATCTGCGCGGATGGACTGCTGATGTGCAGCGACAGAGAAGAGAGCGGCGGGCCGGTTAAAAGTTCGACTCGAAAACTCTTTGATATCTCCTGTGGCCAATTTCAGTTTGCGATCGCGACCGCGGGCGATGCGGCGCTATGCGACAAGGCGGTCGCGGCGATCGAGACCGCCGCCAGGGCGGCGACGTTTGCGGCGCTTCACGAGGAAGCTATTGAGGACCTTCTCCGCGAGATCCACACAACGTATATCTGGGCAAAGGACGTTCCTGGGCACGAGCGAGGGCTCGAGCTGATTCTCGCGAGTTACGATGCATCGAATCAGCAAGCCCAACTTTACCGGAGTTGCGAAGAGATGCTCCAACCGTGCCGCGATTTCGTGGTCGCTGGATCTGGATCGGACCTGGCCAGCTATTTCTTAGAGCGGCTGTTCTCGCGAACAATGTCCCTCGCGGAAGCGGAATCATTGATGACTTTCATCATGCGCGAGGTAAAGGACTCGAGCGAGGGTTGCGGGCGAGAGAGTGAAATGCTTGCCCTGACAACATCCGGCGCCGCGCGCAGCCTCGCCGGCGACGCTGACCTTCCGCGCCTCGCGGAATTGCTGCGGCCCTTCTGGAAAGGCACCGCGAAGCCCGCCGGCAGGAAAGCGCGGGTTTCAAAATGATCGTTCCTTCGCTACAGCAATGAGGCTTCTTAACAGACTCAGCTCCTGTTCCATCAATGGCGGCCGGATGGTCTTGCCGTCAACTCCCAAATCATGTCGGTTGGCTGCAAGGCCGCGGCTGAAAGCTTGCCAGCCATGCCACTGGGCCACACCTTCGGGTTTGAGCACAGGCAGCATAACCTGACCCCAATGACGACGCTGCTCCGCCGAGGACTCGAGTCGAACAAACCAGGAATACTTAAACGACAGGTATTGATCTTCCAAGATTTGACTCCAGGGAAGGTGTAGACCTGTTCGGATCTTTTCATCAAGGCGTCGCACCTTCATCTGAATTGTCTTCGCCCTAACGAACAATCCTCTCTTTTCAAGCTCCTCTTTGAGAACATCATAGGCATTTCCTGGCTGCTTCCAACGCCGGAGGACAAGAACACTCACACCGTACCGTTCTGCCAGTTCGAGGTTGCCAAGCTCCTTGGGCGCTGACCTTCCGAAGAGTTCGCATTCATAGGTGATGTTTCTCCGCTCAGACAGCAGATGCTGTTCTTCGGCCTCAAGATTGGCGATAGCTTTGTCAATCAACGAAGAACCTTTCTTGTCGACGAAGGGCGGAGCAAGTTTTTTCAGGCCGGCGATATGCCCGCGGAGTTCCCGCAAAGTACCGTTTGCAGGTGATGGCTTTACCTCTGCTCGCAAAAATGCCGGATGTGTCAGATAGTCGAACCACTCTGGAAGAATCAAATCCTGCCAGGCGGCCCTCGGTTCTCCTTGGCCTGCCGGTCCCGCCGATCCTGTTCCTCCCTCGAGCCCTCTAGGCCGGCATATCTCCCACTCCTCAAGCTCTGAACACCGCGCAAATATTGATTGAACAGGCGATTTTGTAGGTCTCGTTTTCTTCCGAGACGCACGTAACACGGACCCCTTCTTTTTTGTTCGAGAGATGTTACGTGCTTTTGGGCGTCGCATCGGGTAATTAACAGGACAGCGCCAAAAATAAACGCCACGCTACAACGAACTGCAACGGCAAACATACATTTTACTACCGGGGGTTGAACGGATGGCGACGCGAGCAGACAAATCGGTTGGTCGGCGGCCGCGGGTCGTAGATGTCCGCGGCGCACGTAAGAAGGCGGGGCTCTCTCAAGCGAAACTGGCGAGTATTGCGGAGATTTCGCGCTTTCGGCTCCATCAGCATGAAGCCGGAATCACCCAATTGACTGAACTTGAACTCCGGCGCGTCAACCTGGTCCTACAGCACGTCTCGAGAACGGCGCGTGAGACCGCGTTAGCACGGGAACAGGAGATTGCTCAGCGACTGGAGGACGAGAAAACTGCGCGCAATGGTGAAGCCGCGCTCTAGATAAAAGCGACTCCCGTCACAGCTCGGGCGAGGCTGTGACGGGAGCGCGGGAATTGCTTTGGGACTTTGTTGGTAAGCGATAAATCACCTCTAGGCTACCACAGCAAATTTCCCGCCCCGCTGGAACTTCTTCGCGCCGTAGAACTCGATACCCGAGTTCCTGAAAACAGAATTTCCGCGTCAGAAGACGCGAGAAGAAGGAGAGGCAATATGTCGTTGGTGGTTAAACATACCAAGAAACAGTACGAAATCGCGGACGAGGGAACCCATGACGCCACTCTCGCGGAGATCCGGGAACTCGGGAAAGTCGAGACCGGTTTTGGAACAAAAGAAAAACTCCTCTTCATTTGGGAGCTCGAAGACCAGTTCGACAGCAAAGGCGAACCGATCCGGATTTTCCAACGCTTCAACAAATCCATCCATCCCAAAGCGGCGCTTTACAAGGCGGTACGGTCAATCACCGGCGAGGATCCTGGCGACGAGTTCGACTTGGAGCAATTGATTGGCGTCTCTGTCCAACTGGTGCTCCAGCACAACGAAGGTGACGATGGGATTGTTTATGCCAACGTGGCCGCAATCGTTCGCCTCAAGACGGCCGAGGAAGAAGCAACGGTGACTGATGGGATTCGCAAGAAGCGTCATCCAACACCGCCAATCGACGAAGAAGCTCCTTGGTCGCCAACCGACGAAGAAGCTCCTTTCAAAAATTAAGAGCGGCGCGGGGCCGAACATAACTCGGCTCCGCCCCTAATTTCTAAGCAAAGTGAAAGCCGCCAAAACGAACCCCAACCACGGGCGGACGGGAGAGTCCGCCAAAAAGTAAGTATGCATAGAAAACCGCCCAAGCCGGAGTCCATCGCACTAAATGTCGAGTCGATTCCCGCCGAGCTCAAGAGCTACGACAACATCTGGTGTATCTGGCGCTATGAACTAAAGCGAAACAAGAACGGCAAACGAGACTGGACGAAGATGCCCTACATCGCGGACGGCAGCGGAAGAAGGGCGAAGACAAACAAGCCTGAAACCTGGAAATCCTTCGCAGACGCCGTCGAACATCTGAGCGAAGGCGACGGCATCGGGATGCGATTTGTGGAGCCGTATTGCGGACTCGATATGGATCTATGCCTAGTTCCTGACACCGGAGTCATTGCGTTCTGGGCGGAAGAAAGAATGCAATTTTTCCGGTCCTACAGCGAAATCAGCCCGAGCAATACCGGCGCCCACACCATCATGAAACTGACCTCGCCGCTCCCCGGCGGGCCGAGGAAGCGCGGCGGGAAAAAACTCGGCTGGGAACTCGCGCTCTACGATCAGACCAGCCCCCGGTACTTTGCGATGACCGGAAAGCCATTTGCCGGCTACGAGAACATCCGCACCGTGGACCCCGCCGATTTTTACGAAGAGTTCAAGAGCGGCCGCTGGGATCCAACCCCATCGAACGGCAACGTCAACGGCAATGGCCAGGCTAAGAAAAGCAACCTCGATAAGTGGACGAAGCTCAAACGCGGAGAATGGCAGGGACTCTATTCAAGCCAGTCCGAAGCGGATCTCGCCCTGACCGGCTACTACGCCGCACAGTTCAACGGCGATCACGTCCTGATTGACCAGGCGTTTCGCGCATCAGGCTTGATGCGGGATAAGTGGGACAGCCCGCGGGGCTCGAGTACCTATGGCAACATGACGATTTCGAAGGCGCTCGAGGACGCGGGCGCTGGCGAAAGTACCGGCACCGCCAATTCCAACGGCGCCACTAGTAAGCAACGCGCAAAGACCAAGCGGCAGATAGAACTAATCCTGAAGCGCGGCGATCAAGTCGAGGAAAAGGCGCTGCGCTGGATGTGGGAGCCCTATTTTCCCTTCGGCAAACTGATCCATTTCAGTGGAGATTCAAGCCAGGCTAAGTCTCCCGTCACGGTAGATATTGCGGCGAGAGTATCGACCGGCGCCCCATGGCCGGACGGAACCCTGAATGATCACGGCCCGCGCTCGGTGATTATGCTCAATACCGAAGATGATCTCCAGGACACCATTCTTCCGCGGTTCCGCCTGGCCGGCGGCGACAAGACTAAGTTCTATTACATCGAGGGAGCGCGTGTTCCTTCCGGAGAATCGGACTGGATGGAGCGGGGAATCATTCTCGAAGAGGACATTAGCAGGATTCAGCAATTGGCTTCGCGCATTCCCGACCTAGCCCTGATCGTCATAGATCCAATAACGAATTACATGGAAGGCAAAAGGATAGGCGACGACCTGGACGCCAGATCTATCCTGATGCCCCTGCGCAGGCTGGCCGGCGAGCTGGACGCGCTGATCATCACCGTCGGCCATCTCAATCGGAGGGAAAAGGGCACCAGCCCCATGCATCGCATCATGGGCGCGGCCGCCTTCCATGCCGTGCCGCGGGCGGTTTACAGCTTCTCTCCTGATCCGGACGAAGAGTCCAAATACTGCCACATCATGTCGACCGTTCGTTCCTGCGGGGGCGACGGGCCGAGCTTGCGCTACAAGACCGAACTCATAACCGAGTGCTTGCCCGACAGCTACACCACGAAAATCATCCGGGTGGTGTGGACGGGAAAATCGGATGTTACGGCGGAGGACGCGGTCGATCCGGTTTCTTCGAGCGACAAAGCACAGGAGACCGAGGCGGCCGCGATCCTTAAGGACATTCTGCGGGACGGCAGAAAGAGTGCCGAGGAATGCACCAAGATGCTCAAGGCCGAAGGCTACGACCTCGAGACAAAGTTGAATGCCTTCCGGATTCGCAAGAAGGCCGGAGCACAGAGCAAGAGGTTTCCGCCCGACACTTTTTATTCCTGGTATCTGCCGGTCAAGGGGGCCAATTGACGACGGCTAGACAGGGGCGGGAAGCCCGAAAGGAAGGTCTGGAATACGTCCTGGAATACATCCGCTGTACACCCCTATGTATTCCTGTATTCCAGTGTATTCCTGCCTCTCTCTATTCAAAAAAAGATCTCTCTATATATATGTATTCCAAGGATTTAGGAAATTCTGGAATACAGGAATACAGGAATACACAAGGGCATAGGGATTGTGTATTCCAGAGTGTATTCCAGGCCCCCTCCTGCAGTCCCGGGCTGTGTCATTTCCGAACGAATGCCTGGTGCGCGGCCCCCGTTGTTTTCACCCTGAAAAGAACCTGGAGGTTACTTCCACGGCGCGGAGACGCCAGGGGATAGAGGGCGACATGCTCATCGTAAGAAGAAATCGCTTGGCCGACACATCCGCGCCGGATGAGGTCTGGTGCCGGGTATGCGGCGGAAAGACTCGGCACAGTAAAGGCAAGTGTGAAGTGTGCGCGACCCGGGAAAAACGAGACCGGGAACTTCTCAAGATGTGGGATGAAGCGTCCGGAACCATTAACCAAACCTAACAACCAAACCAAATGGAGAACTAGCCCAATGCAGAAACAGACGCAACTACCTGACTATTTCGATACAAACCAACAACTCGGCATCGAGCGAGAGCAGCTCTTCTTCGACATGATCCAGGACGAGCTATGGCGGCGCGGGCAGCTCGTCGCTAGCGGTCCCGTCGATTCCATAACCCGCGGCTGCGGCGACCATACCCTCGCCATCTCTACGTCGACTCTCTCGGAATTGGGATATGACCAGCAACGCGTCGAGGAGATGCTTAAGTTCTTCGAAGCATGCGGCGCTCACTGCGACTGCCGGGTTCTAGAGTGCGTCGCCGAGGACATGCTTTACGGCGCCCTCCCTGTGATGTAAAGCGCCGGAAAATCCGAAATGGGAGAGATTTTATGAGCACAGCGAATGTTTTGACGATGGCGAACACAAGCGCGGGATTCGAGATTATCGACGCGGCCGAGTTAGCCAAACGTTGGAAGGTGCCGGCGAGCTGGGTGCGGGATTATGTCCGCACCCGCGCCGCCGATCCGATCCCGCACATTCAGTTCGGCCGCTACGTCCGCTTTGAGTGGGGGCATCCCGCGCTTATCGCATGGCTCGAGCGCCATCGCAGCCACTACCAGCCGAACGGCCGCAACGGACGTTAAATCTTCTCTGCTTTGCCTTTCATTCGTACCACGATGGTACGGATGAATCCGATTGCGCTGTATGGTCACGTATGGCACAATACGGCGCGGAGGTCTTAAGCATGAAGAGAAAGAAAACAACAATCTGGCTCGATGAAACGCAAACGCAGCAACTCGAAAAATTGTCGGACTCAACCGGCGCGCCCAAGTCGGAACTCATACGGCGGGCGATCAACAAGTATCTTGCGGAGCGTTCTGCTGAACTCGGGACGAACGCGAAGCGCGCCCGGAAGGGAGGCCGGTAAGAATGAAACGCTCAACGAAACAGAGTGGGTACGTCTACCGCCGCGGGAATTGGTGGATGGTGCGCTACCGGGAGACGCTCATCGAAAACGGCCAATTGGTGCGCCGGCAAACTGCGAAGCAGGTCGAGCGGATCGACGAGCAGCACAAACGGCTTAAACGGCCGCCCCCGGAAATCATCGAGAAGGCCGAAGCCATGCTCAAACCGCTGAACGACGGCGTGTATACGCCGGAGTCCGGTGAGCTCCTGGCCGCTTATGTCGAGAACAAGTTCTTTCCCGACCATGAGCGCCTGATCCGGGCGTCGACATTGAGCGGCTACAAGGGACGCTGGAATTTCGTGAAACCCTACTGCGAAGACAAGCGCCTGCGGGAATTCAAGACTGTCGACGGCCAGCGCGTGCTGAATGAGATCGCCAAAAAGAACCCGCACCTGCTGCGCTCGACTCTCGTCCACTTCAAAACGTTGCTCTCGGCATTCTTCACGCACGCGATAAGTCAGGGGATTCTCGACGGGGAAGTAACCATCAGCGGCACCCGGAAAACCGTCTTCGGCAACCCGATGCGTGCCGTCAGAGTCCCGCGGGCGCCGGAAGGGGAAGACACCTACGCCTACACAAACGACGAAGTGAACCAGATGCTCCTGTACCTCCCGCGGCCGGCCTCGGTCATTGTGGCCGTTGCAGCATGGGCGGGCCTGCGCCGATCGGAACTGGCCGGCCTACTGTGGGAGAACTACGCCGCGACCGAGCTCAGCGTCAGCCGCTCGGTCTGGGAGGGGCACATCGACGAACCGAAAACCAGAAAATCCAAGGCGCCGGTGCCGGTCATTCCGCGCCTGCGCTCGGTTCTCGACCTCTACCGCTTCGAATGCGGGAATCCCGCTTCCGGACCCATGTTCAGGTCGGAACGCGGCACCCCGCTCAATATGAACAACGTTCTCAACCGGATGATCCTGCCGGCGCTGAACCGTTGCGAGGTTTGCCACAAACCGCAACGAGACCACCGGGGCGAAGACCACGAATACAAACGTGACGCTTCACGGCCGGAATGGCACGGATGGCACGGCTTCAGGCGAGGACTCGCTACCAACCTGAACCAGCTCGGGGTTGACGATTCCGTGATTCAGCGGATTCTCCGTCACAGCCATGTTTCCGTGACTCAAGCCTGCTACATCAAGACCGTTCCACAGCAGGCGGTCGACGCAATGGACCGCCTCGAAAAGTCTTATTGTGCACCATCTGTGCACCACTCCGACCCTTCAAAGCCCTCTAAGTTGTTGATTTGATTGGTGAGCGCGGCAGGATTCGAACCTGCGACCCATGCCTTAAAAGGGCATTGCTCTACCAACTGAGCTACGCGCCCGCGTACTTACGTTCTGTTTGCCAAGCTACTGATTACATTAATATTAGCAGAATCTTTCACCCGCGCTGGCGGAAACCCGGCCCGCCCGCGAGAACCTGGATTGTGCCCTATTTGTGCCCTATGTTTCACCATTTCGCCACGCTTTGCCTCACGAGACACGATGGCTTCTTCTTCTTTTTTTACCACTTCCGCGCGGCCCTGTCTTGCCCGCTGCGAATATTCCCCCAGTTTCGCCATCTCCGTGCGCAAATCGCGGTCGTTCACGACACGGCGGCGCGCAATATGATCGCCGCCGGTATTCCCGAGTCGCGGGTGATGAAGATTTGCGGCTGGACGACGGATTCCATGCTGCGTCGCTACGCTACCATTGCGGCTCGGAGGAGTCCGCGGCGATAAATCATTCGTCTTGACGATGTTCGTTATAACTTATATTGTGATGCGAATCGAAGGGGGTGGTGTATGGACAACACTAGGAAGGCGCGGGGGGCTCCGGAAGAGGGGGCTTTCCTCGATCTCCTCCGCACCTGCGACCTGCTTTCACGCGGTCCCGCCGAGTTCTTGAAATCCGAGGATCTTTCTTCCACCCAGTACAATGTGCTGCGGATCCTGCGCGGCGCGATGCCCAGAGGACTCCCTTGCGGGGAGATTGCGAACCGCATGATTACCCGGGACCCGGACATCACGCGGATGCTCGACCGACTGGAAAAACGAAGACTCATCTCCCGCTCCCGGGAGGCGAGGGACCGCCGCACGGTGGTGGCTCGCATTACCCCGCAAGGATTGAAGTGTCTGGCCCGTCTCGACGAACCAGTGCAGCGCTTGCACCGAAAACAGCTTAGCCATCTTGGGCGCCGGGACCTGAAGAAATTACAGGATTTACTGGCCGCGGCTCGGGCCGGAGTGGCTTGAATTGTTTTGTCAGGAATATCTGTTGAAACGAATATCGTCATAACGCATCTAACCACGGGAAAGGAGAAGCACCCATGACTACAACTGCTGTTCCGCAACCCGCCGCGGCCGCCACCACCTGGAAGATCGACCCGGCTCATTCCGTGGCCGAGTTCAAAGTCAAGCACATGATGATCGCGCACGTGAAGGGGCATTTTTCAAAAGTTTCGGGGACCTTAACCCTGGATGATCTGAATCTCGACCGATCGCGGATTGAGGCGTCGATCGACGCCGCCTCCATCGAAACGCGCGACCCCCAGCGCGACGCTCACTTGCGAAGCGCCGACTTCCTGGATGTAGAACAATTCCCCACACTCTCCTTCCAATCGAACCGAATCACGATCGTCCAGGACGGCGAACTGGCGGTCGAAGGCGACATGACCATCCACGGGGTCACTCGCAAGGTCGTTTTCACGGTGGAAGGACCAACGTCGCCGACCAAAGACCCGTGGGGTAACACTCGGGTGGGGATTTCGGGTACGACCAAGATTAACCGCAGAGATTACGGGTTGACCTGGAATGCCGCCCTTGAAACTGGCGGCATTTTGATTGGCGAAGAGATCACCATCACAGTCGAAGTGGAGTTTGTGAAGGGTTGAAGAATCGCGAGACCAGGTCGACTGGGCAACCACCAACTTCTCCCGGCCTTGTCGAGCAAAGCGCCGCAGCCACTTGGTGTATGCTTCTTCCCGGTGGCCGCGGCGGCCGTAGCGACCTGCCAGGACTGGGGCAGGGCATTTCATGCCGTTTCAATGGATGGATCGCCAGCAAGTACTGGCTACTCTAGCTGAGATGGTCGATGACGTGGCGACACATCGTTAACGACGATTGTCACATGCGACTGGCAGCAAGCCGTCAAAGAGGTGAGAGCGCTTTTCGGGCCGATCTTGAAGATCCGTCGTGACAAAGACGCAGATGCTCTTGCTCACGAACGACACGACACGATCCATTGCCTGCTCCTCGTTCCGTCACCTCGACCGCATTGTCCACAACCTCGAATGGCATGGACAGCCGAACAGACCATCGGTTAGATGAACCCGGGTTAACCTGTTTGCGGTCGCCACGTGCGATGATCTGGCCAACTTTGCGAACCATAGAAAAGTCCTGTGGCCTCGAGCGCCTCGATCCGCACGTCCACCGCGCGTTCGAGCTTTCTGGCGAAGCATCCGGGGGCCGAGCAACGGTCCCCTGCTTTACGTCGCTCCGAAGCATCCTGTCATGGCCTGCGCGCTTCGGGCAATCGGTGCAGGCGCCCGCTTCGGGAACGAGCGCTGCGTCGTCGGTGTCGAAGGCTGTCACAAGGACCATCCGTTGGCCGCGCTTGGCCCCATAAGTTGGCCGGAATCAGGGTCCACAACGGTATGAATAGGGCCGAATGAACTGCCGCTGATACCATCCGTTGGCCACAACTGCAAGCTCGGAATGATCCGCGACCATCGTGTTGTACGGTTCAGGCATAGGGTACACGATACGGTTTCCGCTACCAACGATTGCGAGGGTTCTGAGTGAAATCGAGATATCACAACAGCCAAGAAACGAACTGATGGGTTCGTGGTGGGACTGGAATGACCACACAGATTTCCCGGCCTATGACCGCAACCGATACTTAGCAATTCGCAAACGCAGTCATGGTTCTCGCAAAGCCTCGAGGTGCGATTTCTCAGGGCGTTTCGGTGATTCTGATTTTCAACGTCCTCGAAGGCCGCAGTCGGCGCTAGCGCGCCAACTAGGCACGAGAAAAAGCGTATGCTGAGCGAGACGGCCTTATTGTCAGTTGAGAGCAGAGAGAGGTGATAATTAATGCCTAGCCCTTTGCCCCTTTCGATTATTGCTGCTGGGTTCATTTTCGTTGTGACCGCTCCACTCGTGCCCGCCCAAGACTCTCCCGAGACTAAGACCCAGCCACTACCGACCCAGCCCGCTTACCGAGCAGACGTCATCGTGGAAGCGGACGGAAAACCGAGATTGCAAATCACTAATTACTCAGGGTCGCCGATTGTTGCATATGCTACGGTACAGCTTTTCTTCGATTATGGGACAAAGACTTCGCGGATATTCACGCGAGGTTATTACGACAGCTGCACAAGCGAGCGTCACCCACCGATTGCGCCTGGCGAATCGGTAACCGAGCAACTCCCGTACATCGAGGGATCAGACGAGAGGAAGGTTCGTGCGCCTGAAGTTCGTGCGGTCATGCTTGGGGATGGATCGAGCGCCGGCGAGGCAGACTGGATAAACGCCATTTTTGCCCGGCGTATTCATTACTACGAGCGTCTTGTTAACGTACATGATCTGATCGCCGAACAAGTGCACACTGGACTTCCGTTCCGAGCCATTGTCGAAAAGCTGCGCGTGGCCAACGAAGAGGCCAATGCCAAGGAAGAGGCCAATAAGGAACTACTGTTGGATGAGTTTTACATCGTCGACAATCTCGTCTTTGGTTCTGCCATTGGCACCCTGCAGGCCAACGGTCGAGAGTCCGACAGCCAACCGATAAAGTGGTACGTTGAACAATTGGCAAAACGTATAACGGGACTGGAACACTGCGCCCCTGGACTGGACACAATCCGCACCCATCTTGCGGAGCGACCCGGTCTTGACCACCCGACTATCCCGCCACCATCCACACATTAACCACGAGGTAAACTAACCGAGGGACCTGGCGCGAACATAATGGACGTGTCGGTGGGCAATATCCATCTCGAATGGTCAATTGGAACGTTGTGACACAGCGTGACTTCCGGCTTTCGCGGTTCCTGGTCGGCCTCTTTCAGAGGATCACACGGAACTGCGGCAGCTTTCCCGCCTTGAGGTCAAAGGTCAACGTGGCCGAACAACCCGCCCACGCATTGAGGGCCGCGGTCAAGGCATCCTCGAATTCTCCTATGCCGCGCTTGAGGGCGAATACCGCCTCGAAGACCTGCTGCTCGTTTTGGACTGCGAGCGTGTCGGCAGCGAGAAGTTGTTCCAGATGCGCGGCGATCTCGGCAGAAGTTCGCTTCAAAAGGCTGCGCAAGACGCAAACGATTTCGAGAACCGTCACCAGGCTGAGGAATCCGGGATTCTCTGCGCTCAACCGGTGGTCAATGATCTGGTTCGCGTGGCGGCTTTGTTTGGGATCGTCTTGGAGCAGATAGCGCAGGACAATGTTTGTATCGAGACCGATCATCTCTTGAACCGGCCGGTAGCCCCGGCTTCGATTGCAATGTTCATTTCCTCAACGGAAATAGGCCGGTTGCGTTTGGGAACGCTGCCCTTCAGTCTTGAGGTCTGAATCTTGGGAAGAATAACCACGGCCCCGTCGGGCTGAAAGAAGAACTTGAATCGATCGCCGGGCTTGAGGTGCAGGTACTCCCGCACCATTTTAGGGATGGTGGCCTGATTCTTGCTGCTCAGGGTGGCTTCCATCGCGATGATCTCCTCCTTTACATTTTAGCAAAAGGTAAAGCGCACTGTGTATTTATTCTTTAATGGCGAAGCAAAGCACAATCCGTCTAACTATGGAACGAAGCTCCACTGAACTTGGTTTCGCTTCGTTCCTCGCTCCATTATGCTTGTGAGGGATCACACTCAGTTCTCGATCTGAAGCTTTGGAGTGCTTCGTGCGTGCCGTGCTTCAGGCAAACAATAGACGGTTGGCGGCGAGGCGCAGCTTTTATGCTCCAGAGCCGATCTGTGACACCCTCGGCCATGACCGGACTCACAGATTGGAACATCTGGGATCGTAAGAGCTCTTCGGCAAGCCCAATCGTCCTCGTCAATCACTACTGCCCATCCTCACCCTCTCTCCGAACGGCGCCTCCCTGCCCGACCCGGTGACCCACAGCACCGGGTAGTCCGGAGCCGTTGGAAACGAGGCGCAGCAGAGATCCGTCAGGTAGATGAGGCACTTCGGCTCGATCCCGTTGGAGAGTAGGCCGGTGGAGTTGCACCACCGGCCTCTCGCAGAACCGAGCGTGAGACTCTCGCCTCACTCGGCTCCCATCAGGCAAACACGCCGTCCATACCAAGTTCCCAGTGCACGAAAAGATCCGGCTGGATTTCGGCAAGCCGTTGGATAAACTGACCGGCCCTAATCCGGCTAGATTGAAAGCGCTTGAACTTACGGCGCGCCCACGTGACAAGTGTCACGTTGACGTAGCGTAGCAAGGGGTACAGCGCCGAGGGAGCATAACGCCCGTAGTACCCAATCCAGCCCCGGAGGAGAGGATTGAGCGTGCGGGCGATGTCCTGCAGGGACAGCTGTGTTTGCCGCCGTAGTTTCAAGGCCCGAATCGCCTGCCGCATGGCGTTCAGCGCGGCCGGACTGACTGCGGGGTTAAACCCACAGAACACCAAATTGTCTCGGTTACGCTTGACGTGGCGAGGCCGGAAGCAGTACCCGAGAAAATCGAATTCGAAGTTCGGGTATTTGCCGCGGCGGTTCGCATCTTTGCAGTAGACAACCTTGGTTTTCGTCGGATGCAGTTCCAGACGGCACTCAGCTAACCGAGCCTGCAGTTCAGTCTTGAGGGCCTCTGCTTGTTGCTCAGTGCGACAGTGCACCAGCCCATCATCCGCATACCGGCACCACGGGAGGTCCGGATGTGTCCTCGTCATCCAGAGATCAAACGTGTAGTGCATGAAAAGATTGGCGGTGATTGGGCTAACCACCCCGCCTTGAGGCGTACCGCAGTTTCGCTCAATCACGGTCCCCTCTTCTGTCAGCATGGGAGCTTTCAGCCATCTTTCAATGTACAGTAGCGCCCATTTACACGTTATGTGTTTCCGCACGGCCCGTAGCAGGAGCTCGTGGTCGATATTGTCGAACAGTCCCTTGATGCAAACTCTAGAACCCAGTCATACTTCCAGCAACGCTCTCGCGTAGCTCCCACCGCGTCTAGTGCCGATTTGTTCGGCCTATAGGCATAGGAGTTCTCTAGAAAGATTGGGTCGAGAATGGGCTCAATTTCCTGCTTGACTACCATCTGTGCCACGCGGTCCGCCACAGTAGGCACACCCAAAATCCGCTCTCCGCCACTCCTTTTGGGAATGGCGACGGCGCGCACCGGTGGTGGAAAGTAGCTTCCCGAGCTCATCCAGTTCCAGATTTTGTACAGATTTCCTGACAAATCGGCCTCGAAGTGCTCAATTGTCTGCTCATCCACCCCAGCGGCTCCGCGATTGGATTTGACCGCTTTATACGCTTCATACACCGAGCGCTTTTCAATGTAGAACGGTTTGTTTGTCGCATGCGTCGAGCTCATCCTGTCTCCAGTTGTTTCGCTAAATGCGACCACCTGACCCGACCCCTTTGCTCTAGCCCCATTACAGGGCCTTCATCGCTCATACGAGTCGGTCCGCCCCAGTGCTCCGCGTCGGTACTCTCGCCTCACGGTTTTGGCCGCTTGGACTTCTCCCTTAGCATCGAAGCACTGGTTCCTGCAGTTCCGTGCAATCGCCTGTACCCGCTTCACGCCCATCTAAACGCCGGCCGCCGCCCGTTTAGTCATCAGGCACCCAACGAGCTTATCCCAGATGGGAAGAGCGCCACTGGTTTCGACGGCATTTCAGGTTAACGACGAGTCATCGATGGGTTCACTTTCGTTCGTCTCTCGGATACCCACCTGCACGAGTTATCTCGCGCTTTTCCTCCAACGCTCACCACCGACGGCTTTTGACCGCAGCAGCTCGGAGGCGGTTTGAGACCTGCTCCTGAAAGCCGGTCTCGAGGGGCCTACCCTCATCGATCACACAGCTCGTCCACTTCCAATTAGGTCATGCAACCTCCTTGTCCGTGTACTTCTGCAGCACACCTCTTCCACCCACTTGAAGGGCGGCACGAAATCCGTCCCTCCGCCGTCTTTAGGGGACAACCGGACGGGGTCTGAAGGGCCGAACTCATCCACGCCCTGGATGTCTGCGTCGCAGTAGATGACGCGGACCGACTCGGGCTGCGCCTCGCTCGCGATGGCGTTGATCTCGCCCGCAAACTGCTCCAACTCTTTGGTCCCGATGGACCCGGAAGTGTCCACCGCGATCACGATGTCGCCCACACCGCTTCGCTCGATCGATGGCAAATACAAGCCCGAAGACACGCGGCCGCCCGGTTCCAGAGTTCGGCGTCCCGCTCGCCGCGCCGGCAGTGGTCACCGTGGCACCCAGCGCGGGTGGGCCCCGAGCAAGCCATTTACGACAACAATCTGGTAGGCCACGAAAATTCCGAATGCCAGGCTCAGTACTCCTGAAGCCACGGCGAGGCCTTGCAGGAATTTCTGTCGCCCACGGGCGAAGTGAAAGGTGGACGCAATACTCATGGTGATGACCATCATCCCCCCGATCGTCCCCAGCCCGAAGACCAGGAGGTACGCTATCGCCCAGCGTGGGTCTCGTATCGTGGTCAGCACAAGCAGCGCGACCGCGGCTGAACCCGCGAGCCCGTGCACAACCCCGATGATCAGTGGCCGCAGGGGCCGGTAGAGCTTAAAGCGGAACAAGATCCGGTCCAGCCATGCCATGGGATTTTTGTCCGGAGAATGTGTGTGTCCGCCCGGCGCATGGGCGTGGGGATGCGTGTGCACGAAGTCGCCGTGGCTGTGGGCATGGGAATGAACCAATTCCGGGTTCGGCGGCGCAGACATCGCGGCGTCCCGGGAAGCGGGCAACCCGCGAAAGAAACTCGCGATGTTGATCACACCCAGCAAGATGAGCATGAAGCCGACCGCCAGTTCCATACTGAGGCCGAGACGCGGGGGAATCACGATGTCAAAAAGAATGATGGCCGCGCCAACGGCGAAGATTGTAATCGTGTGCCCAACGCCCCAAAATGCCCCAATCCACGCTGATTTGGAAATCTGCCGCTCACGGGCCACGATGGTGGTAACGGCGATGACATGATCGGGGTCGGTGGCATGTCGCATCCCGAGAAAAAAGCCGAGCGCGAGAATGGAAAGAAAGTTGATCATCGCCTCAAGAGCACCACGAAAGTGTCATTTCCAACCCAAGCCAAGGACCAGCCAGGAAATATGCAGCCCCGAAAGGTCCGCAGGTTCTTTCTTACAACAGAGCGAGCGCCGGTCGGGGAAATGCAGATTCCGCGGCACGAACATTCGTGCGACTGCCAACGAAAACTGCCTGGACTGGACCGGCGATCAGCGAAGGTCCTTTCATCGGTTTCCCCGGAATGCCGGCGCCGAATAAAGGTCGCCGAACCGGCAGAGGCAGCGACAGGAACGCCCTTTCTCCAAGACCAATGGCCACAATTTCATTGAAGCGTTATCCGTGGCTGTTAGAAAGCTCCTTGACAATATTGGTGACGAACGCCTTGGCGTCGCCAAACAGCATGAGCGTATTCTCCATGTAATAGAGAGGATTCTCGATCCCGGCAAACCCGGGGTTCATGCTGCGCTTGATCACCATGGTGGTGTGCGCCCTTTCGACATCGAGCACCGGCATCCCATAGATCGGGCTGGATTTGTCGGTCTTGGCCGCAGGATTCGTAACGTCGTTGGCGCCGATGATCAAGGCCACGTCAGTCTGTGGAAAATCGCCGTTGATATCATCCATCTCTTTAAGATGATCGTAGGGGACATCGGCTTCGGCCAGGAGCACGTTCATGTGCCCGGGCATGCGTCCGGCGACGGGATGGATCGCAAATTGCACATCGACGCCGCGCTTGCTCAGCGCGTCGTAGAGTTCCCGGACTTTGTGCTGGGCCTGCGCAACCGCCATGCCGTAACCGGGGACGATCACCACTCTGCTGGCCGCCTCCAAGATTCCCGCTGCCTCCTCGGGCGATGCGCTTCTGACCGGCCGCGCTTCCTGCTCGGCGGCCGTGGAAACCGCAACCTGTCCGAACGCTCCAAACAACACATTGGTAAAGGAACGGTTCATGGCCTTGCACATGATCACGGAAAGAATGAAACCGGAGGATCCATCGAGCGCGCCCGCCACAACCAGCACTTTCATGTTGAGCACAAACCCGAGCAGCGCCGCGGAAAAGCCGGCATAGGAGTTCAGCAGGGAGATCACCGTCGGCATATCGGCGCCGCCGATGGGCGTGACCAGCAACACACCAAAGACCAGCGCCACCACCACCATGATCGGAAACAGAAAGCTGTGGGCCGGATTGATCACGAGCGCAATCGCCAGCCCCAGAGCCGACGCCAGCACGGCGAGACTCACGATGTTTTGTCCACGATAGACGATCGGCCGCCCCGGCAAAATTTCCTGCAGCTTGCCGGCGGCAATCAGACTGCCTGTAAACGTGAGCGACCCGATGATGACCTCGAGCCCAATTTCGCCCATCTCGAATCGAGTCAACCTCTCGGTGCCGACGTAGTACTCGGCAATGCCGATCATGGCCGCTGACATGGCGCCGAAGGCGTGGCTCAACGCGGTTCGCTGCGGTACCGCCGTCATCTTCACCATGCCGAGCGGTATGCCCACGCCCGCGCCTATGATCAACGCGATGATGATCCACTTGTACTCAACCAGCTGGGGATTGAAGAGCGTAGCTACGACCGCGATTGCGGCGCCCACCTCTCCCGCCAGCACGCCCCAGCGGGCGCTAGCCGGCGAACTCAACCACTTGAGCGACAGGATGAACAGAACTACGGCAGCTATGTAGGCGAAGTCGAGGTACTGCTGAAGCGCAGCCCCGTTCATGACTTTTTCGACCTGCCGGTCCTGAACATGCGCAGCATGCGGTCGGTGATGAAAAATCCTCCCACCATGTTGCTGAACGAAGCAGCCACGGCGATCGTGCCGAGCGTGGCCGTCAAAGCCGTCTCATGCCGGCCGGCAATGATGATGGCGGCCACCACGACGATTGCGTCGAGCGCGTTGGTCAACGACATCAAAGGAGTGTGCAGAAGCGGGGAAACGCGCTTGATCAGCTCAAAGCCGACGAATCCCGCGAGGATAAAGACGTACAGATTCGAAATGAAATCTGCAGGCATGGTCCTCCTTAGTCTTTAGTCTTTAATCTTTAGTCTTTTGTGATCCGGGCCTGGTGGTCAACGCCTGAAGATCGGTCGAATTCGGTTGACATCCTCAGCCGTCCGAAGAAAACCGACCGCGGCGGGGGGCACTCTCGGATTCCACTGCACAACCGACCACGACTCACCCTCCACTGACCGCCAAGCCCGGCATTCCCAGCATCTCTCGGACCCTGGCATTCACCACTTCGCCGTCCTGAGTCAACAATGTATCGCGAATGATGTCGTCGCTTTCTGCGGGGCGCATCTTTCCTTCCTTTATGAGGTTGGTCAGAAACGAAGTGAGGTTCTTCGCGTACATCTGGCTGGCATGATGCGGGACGCCGCTGGCGAGATTGACGGGCCCCAGGATCGTGACCCCGTGCTCGACGATGGTCTCGCCCGCGCGAGTCAGCGCACAGTTGCCTCCGCGCTCTGCCGCCAAGTCGAGAATTACCGAACCCGGAGACATTCCCTCGACCATCTCGGCCGTCACCAGCACAGGCGCCTTTTTTCCGGGAACCACGGCCGTCGTAATCACGGCGTCATTTTCCGCGACCGTGCGGCCAAGCAGGTCGCGTTGCTTGGCGTAGAATGCCTCGTCTTGCGCCTTCGCATATCCCCGGGCATCCTGGGCGTCCTGGGCTTCAAGGGGAAGCTCAACAAATCTTGCGCCCAGGCTTTGCACCTGTTCCTTGGCCGCCGGACGCACGTCGTAAGCCGAGACAACCGCCCCCAGCCGCCGCGACGTGGCAATCGCCTGCAAGCCCGCCACTCCCGCGCCAATCACCAGCACGCGTGAGGGAGCAATCGTTCCCGCGGCGGTTGTCATCATGGGGAAGATTTTCGGCAGCGCGCCCGCCACCTCAAGTACGGCTTTATATCCGGCAATTGAAGCCATTGATGATAAAGCGTCCATGCTCTGCGCACGAGTGGTGCGGGGCATCAACTCGACCGCGAACGAGGTCACGCCGGTCTCCGCGATTTGACGGAGTATCTCTGCTGAACCCAGTGGACGCAAAAAGCCAATGAGGAATTGACCCCGCCGAAACAAGCCGAGATCATTCGCGCCGTTTTTGTCATTCGCCCCGTGAGCGAGCACTTGAACGATGATCTCCGCGCCCGCAAAAACCGAAGCCCGATCGCCAAATATCTTTCCACCCTTTTCTTGGTACTGCGAATCGGGATATCCCGCCGCGACACCGGCGCCGGACTCAATCGCAACTTCGATCCCTGCCTTGGCGAGCAGCGGCAACACAACAGGCGTCAACGCCACCCGCCGTTCGCCTGGATAGATTTCCTTTGGAACGCCAACAATCACAATCTGGAAGTCCTTTCAGGATTCTCGAGATGGATGAGAAACGCCATTGTACCGTAACGCACGCGGCAAGAACGTGGCTGTCCAGGTTCAAAAGGGCCGGTCTTGGACCTTCATCGCGAGGCTCGCAGGCTGCCCTTTCCCCCCGCACCCGCCTACCCTGGCTCATACGGATGTCTTCTCCCAACCGACACGAAGGGGACCTTTCTTGTAAGAGAGGGGACATTTCTAACGAGGTACGACACGGCCGCCGATTCTGCTTGCTCTGGCTATTGGATTTGCTATACTTCCGGCGCACTTGCGGCCCCGGTAAAAACGCCTTCTGTTTGCTGGGGTGTTCGACCCGGTTCGCAATTACAGAAAAGAGAGCGTCTTGAAAAACATTTTTGTTGGGAACCTCAGCTTCAATACCTCGGAAGACGACCTGCGCAAGCTGTTTGAACCTTTTGGACATGTAGATCGCGTAAGCATTCTGACGGATCGCGAAACCGGTCGTTCACGCGGATTCGGTTTCGTGGAGATGACGAACCCGGAAGAAGGAGACAAAGCGATCGACGGTCTGAACGGCAGCCAGTTCGGTGGGCGCACGATCAATGTGAACGAAGCCCGTCCCAAGGCCGAGCGGGCATCAGGCGGACGCGGCGACGGCGGGCGCCGCTGAGCGCCAGTCGCGCGGTCGTTCGCTGATGCGCCCGCCCAATTCCTGTCTCTGGCCCATGCGGCTCGTGGCGCACGCCTTCGTGAAAGCCCACCCCTCCTGTCGAAAACGCCGGCAAGTTCGCGTATCAAGTTGGTAAACAAGCGCGGGCGCCGGTACGGCCGATGACCGTGGCGAACAAAACACGAATGGGATATGCTTACCTACAGCAGACAGGCGATCCTCGGACCCAGTCGGCGGTGAATATGGCAGGCGGAAGAATATTGCAGTTCCCCATGCGCAATCCTGACCTCTTTTCCCCGGAGATCAATTCGCAGGTTCTCAGCGGCATGAAGTTCAGCCATGTTCTCTATGCCGCTATCCAGGCGCTTCCGCATGTCCAGGATTCGCGTGAACGCGAAAATCTTCGGCGGGCTCTCTGCGATCTTCTGCTGCCCGAAGACGGAGCTGCATGACGGGTTTCGAACCAACCGGGACTCGATACGCGTCAGGAGACACGCCGAGCGAAAACGACATTCCCATAGCGGGTTCGCTCCGCCGCGACGCCCTTCCTCAGGCCGGGTAGCCCGCTTGTTCCCCTTCAAAATTCAGGCTGAAAGGCCTTGGCTTCTTCGCAAGTAATTCTGCGCTTCTGCCGATACGACAAATTTGCCATGTGACATGCGACCGCCGAACGGTATCCGAGTTCGACCGGTGCATTCGGAGTACCGCGGCTGCGAATGCACTCAATCCAGTTCGCCATGTGACTGGGCGTGGGACTCTCTCCGGTCAGGGCCGTGCCGTTCGGCCGGTTGATCTGCTCCGGAAAGTAACGAATCTGTTCCCGCGACTCGCCGCTCACCATGTCATTGGCGCCGGCGACATATTCAATCGTTCCGTCGCGTCCCAGGATACGCTGTCCCAGGCCATAACGCCGGTTGCTGAAGGTGGACCGCCAGCTCACGACAACGTCATTCGGAAAATCCAGCGTGACGGCAATGGTGTCGGGAACCTCGCGGCCATCCTTTTCCGAAAATACCCCGCCGGACATGTAAGCCGAGGCCGGCAGGGGAAGGTCCAGCGCGCTCATGATCCAGGCGATCTGGTGCACCATGTTTTCCGTGATATTTCCGCCGGAGAACATCCAATACAGGCGCCAGTTCAAGAACCGGAAGGCGTCAAACCCCTTGTCTGGCCGGCCATTCAGAAAGGCCCCCCAGTTCACATGCTCGGCCGTGCAGTCCGCGGCGGGCTTTCGGACCCACTGGCCCTCGCCATGGGGCGTGTTGCGGCTCATCCACGCATCGACCAGCGTGATCTTCCCTGCGATGCCCTCGGAAATCCACTTCTTGGCGTCGGCGAACGGGCCGCCGCTCTGGTGCTGCAGGCCGATTTGGACGACACGGTCCGATTTGCGCGCAGCCTGCAGGCACGTCTCCGCTTCCGGGATCGACCAGGTCATGGTCTTTTCGGCATAAAGGTCTTTACCGGCGGAGAGCGTGTCGACAAAGTGCCTGGCATGGATGTGCAAGGGGCTCGCGACGATGACGCCGTCGATGTCCTTCATGTCCAGCACTCGCCGGTAATCGGGGAGGGTCTGGACGGCGGGAACGACTCCGCGCGCCTCATCAAAACGTCGTGTATAAACGTCGGCGATGGCAACGACCTGAGTTCCCGGAACCGCGGCCACCTGCTTGAGCAATTCCTGGCCGCGCGCGCCGGCGCCTATCATCGCAACCCGGACACGATCATTGGCGCCGATCACACCGGCTGCGAGTCTGGGCGCAAGAAAAGCCGCGCTTGCGGCGGCCGTGTTCTTGAGGAAACTGCGTCGAGTGCTCCCGTTCATGCGAACTCCTTGCCCGGAAAGCCGGTCGCCCCTGAGACTGGGCGTAGTGACTCCCGCCGCTCAGTATTCTGCCATGAAACGCGGAAACTAGGCGCGCACCCGACCGGCGTCGGTTTTGCCGTTTACTTCATCCAGACGGCGGAATTCGTCATGGCTCAACCGAAGCCGGACCCCGGCGATGTTTTCCTCCAGGTGCTCGACAGATGAAGTACCCGGAATGGGCAACATAATCTTAGAGCGCTCGATGAGCCACGCGAGCGCGACCTGAATCGGCTTCACCCGGTGAGCCTGCGCAATTCGCGACAGAATGTCATGCCCGACGCCGCCTGCGCCGAGAGGAGACCAGGGAATGAACGCCAGGCGGTGCTGTTCACAATATTCGACGACGTACTCCCACTCGCGATCAAATACGCTGTAGCGATTCTGGACGGAAACGATGCGGGCAATTTTCCGGGCGCGCTCGATGTGCTCACGGGTAACGTTGGACAATCCGATCCAATGGATCTTCCCTTCCCTTTCGAGTTCAGCCAGCGCCTCCATCGAAGCGTCGAAGGAAATCGACGGATCCGGAGTGTGCAGCTGATACACGCTGATTTGCTCCAGCCGCAAGCGCTTGAGGCTGCCCTCCAGCGCTTCGCGCAGATGCTTCGGGCTGGAATCGTGGGTCCACTGGGCGGGGCCGGGCCGCTTCCACCCGCCCTTGGTCGCGATGACAAGGTCTGCGGGATACGGATACAAGGCCTCGGCGATCAGCTCTTCGCTCACGGCGGGACCGTACGAGTCTGCGGTGTCAATGAAGTTCACGCCGAGTTCGACGGCCCGGCGCAAGACCGCAATCGCGGCTTTGCGGTCCTTGGGAGGCCCCCAGATACCCGGGCCGGTTATGCGCATCGCACCGAATCCCAAGCGGTTGACCGTCGCTTCGCCGCCGAGTTGAACGGTTCCGGCTGCGGCTGCGGTGATGTTGTCCACGTGTGTGCTCAAGATGCCCTCCTAACCTCAGCTTGAGGAGTCCAGGCGGTCCGCCTCGTGCATCTTCTGATTATTCTCCTGCCGTCCGCGTTGCAGGAATACTCAGGGTTGGCACGCTTCGAAGATTTTCGAGCCGGGTTCCAACTCCCTCCAGGCTTGTCTCTGACGCCCGTTCACATTGAAGGCCAATGACGCCGGATCCACGACGAAGCTCGCGCCGAAATGCCAAATTGCCAAATTGCTGCGCCGCAATCCTCGATGTAAACTTGAACTACGCGCCCGTAGCTCAGCTGGATAGAGCGGCAGCCTCCGGAGCTGTAGGTCGGGAGTTCGAATCTCTCCGGGCGCGCCAGTTTTCAACGACTTGCCCATCGCGCTTTTCTCACCGTGTGCAGAATGTGTGCGATTGACGGCATTTATTGCACTCCACCTTCAACTGGGATCGCCTCGAGAATCTCGTTCGCATCCGGGCCGGCAATCCCCTCATACATCGCATCGACCATTCCATACACCGAATCCGGAATCTCTTTCACGTAGTGAACCAACGTCGTATCGGGCCGCGAGTGTCGCAATTGTGTTTGCACGTCCTTTAGCGTTCCTTTACGCTCCCCGACTGCCAGTGTCGCAAACGTTCTCCGCAAAATTTGAAAATTGAGCTTCGCAAGGCCCAATTTAGTCTTGATCGGTTCAAGCACCCTGGCCTCGAAGTTTTCATAGTCGAGAAATCCGCCGCGGGCATTTGGAAAAATGAAGTCCTCAGATCCGGACGTCGCCGTCAATCCTCGCCACTCGAGGAGTTCCGCGGCGAGCCGTTTCGGCAGCGGCACGTAGGCTTCGCTACCTTCAGTCTTCGCCCAAGGCCTCAGCTTGCACTTATAGATTGTTTCAGTGACGCGAAGGCCATGGCGTCCATTTGGAAATTGCTCGAGGCTACGCCAGCGAAATGCGAATAACTCACCAGGGCGAACCGCGGTTCCGGAGCCAACTTTAATCGCGAGCTTGTCCCGCAATGTCCGCGCGGCGTCGATGACGGCTTGGTACTGGGGCCAATCGAGAATCGTTTCATCCGGCTTCCGGGTCTTTGGCCGTTTCAGTTTGCGGCTCGGATCTTTTTGAAGGAAGTCCTGCTCGACCGCCTCTCCGCATATGGATTTCAGGAAAGTGCAGCAATGAAAGACGATGGACCTCGAACGTTCGCGAGCGAGCTCGTTAAGCCAGCTCTGCAACGCTACTTTGTCCAAATCCCGCAGTGATATACCGCCAAATTTGGCCATTATTACCGAAATGAGATGTTTGTTGGTCCTATGCGTAGTCGCTCCCCAATTCGCCTCTGCGATTGGAAGCCAACGATTCTCTACAAACCAACGCAGCGATACGCGATCGTCTCGACGCGAGGTTTGCGTCGCGTTAATGGGAGATACGATTTTGTCGAGTGCTTCCCTCGCCTCGAACTTCCGCATCGCGGTTTTTTTGCCCAATATCTTGCTGTGGTGTTCCCGCCGCTCTTTTCCGGTTTCGGGATCACGAACGTACTCGATCCAATGAGCCTGCCAATTCCCAGCACTCGTTGCTTCTATCCATCCCGTCTGATGACGCGCCCGCATCGGCTTCCTCCGTAATTTGGCAAACGTCATCATTGTGCCCTATTGCGCCCTACTGTGCCTTCTCTTTTGGGGCAACGAGATTTTCGTTTATGAACCTCTCAACATCCTGAGGACGGAATCGAAGAACAGCGCGTTTTCCCCCCAACCGAACTACTGGCAATCGTGGCTGCCGGCGCGTCGAATGGTCGCGCACCCATGCTTTGGATACTCCCAATAGATCCGCGACTTCGTCGAGCGTAAGCAGAGGACGAAGCCCGACATGCGGATCGCGATTTCGATGCGATCCCCCTTTCAATGACCGAATCGCCGCGAATTCAGATGATGCTGTAGCCTCACCATTGGTCTGTCGGTCGCTCATATCGCATCCTGGCGCAAAATATTGGCGCTCTGAAGAGTGGTTCTGGTGTTTTCGCCGTTAGCACCGAACGATCGCATCGCGGCGACGCCGGCCCAATAAACTCTTCGACCGCGGGCCGGCGCAGCTCCTCTCGATCCCGCAGCTCGAACCAGGACCGAGGCCTCGACCGCGGCGACGCCGGCCAATAACTCTTCGACCGCGGGCCGGCGCAGCTCCTCTCGATTCCCGCACTCGACCTAGGACCGAGGCCTCGACCGTGATCGCATCGCCGCGAATTCAGATGATGGTGTAGCCTCACCATTAGTCTGTCGGTCGCTCATATCGCATCCTGGCGCAAAATTTTGAGCGGTTTTAGTGCTTGCGCTCATTTCTCTGCCAGTCAGCCGCGCCAACTCGAATGCCCATTGCGGGCCATAGCGGCGGAGTAGTGCATCACAGACAAAGGTGCCGCTCGTGGCTGACAGACGATGACCTGATTGTTGTTCACGCCTGCAAACCAGCTTGGAACTCCCGTGTCGCCGATCCCACCGATATTCATCGGCTGGCTGCTGCCGGCGCGCCAGGTCAACACAACCACGTCTCCCTGCTCCTTGCTCCGTCGGTGCAGTCGCACTCTGCGACATGACCGCACCGTTTGCGATAGCCATTGCGGATCTCGTCCGAGAACGTTTCTTCTGGAACCTGCTTGTTTCTCATTTCCCCTCCCCGAACCCTGCGGCCTTTTTGCTATCGACTGCATCACATTGCGGACAATGACCGGAAATCAGAACCGGGAACCATACATGACCACAGCGATTGCATTCGCGTTCACTGTGGTTGACATCGTAGCCCAACTGTTCAAGCGTCGGAGACTTGGAAAATCTGCTTGCGCTCATTTCTCTGCCAGTCAGCCGCGCCAACTCGAATGCCCATTGCGGGCCATAGCGGCGGAGTAGTGCATCACATTCGTCCATGATTTCGTGCTGTCGTTTGAACATCGCGTTGTCTGGCCTTTCGCCGCGGCGGTCCGCTCGGTAATGTTCAGACTCGAATTCGTCCCGTGCTATCCCCAACAACGTGTTCACAAGTCTGACGAACCGGACCAGGGCCTGCTCGGAGTTCTCGACCGCTTCTGTTCCTAGTCTGCTCATCATTGCTTCCCCCTGACGATTCGGGTGATGCTATCCCTCACCCCTTTGCCCATCGGTCGCTCTAAAGCGATCCTGACGCAAACTTTTGGCGCTCTAAGGAGTGGCCGGCGCAGCTCCTCTCTCGATTCCCGCACTCGACCAGGACCGAGGCCTCGACCGCGGCGACGCCGGCCCAATAAACTCTTCGACCGCGGGCCCGGCGCAGCTCCTCTCGATCCCGCAGCTCGAACCAAGGACCGAGGCCTCGACCGCGGCGACGCCGGCCCAATAAACTCTTCGACCGCGGGCCGGCACAGCTTCTCTCGATTTCCCGTACTCGACCAGGACCGAGGCCTCGACCGTGGCGACGCCGCCAATAACTCTTCGACCGCGGGCCGGCGCAGCTCCTCTCGATTCCGCAGCTCGACCAGGACCGAGGCCTCGACCGCGGCGACGCCGGCCCAATAAACTCTTCGACCGCGGGCC
>Ga0123356_10001406_pt1 | contig 26647 bp, 30 predicted proteins | sample TergutEmb28metaG_2_FD_92546 | JGI IMG/M metagenome (GOLD analysis project Ga0123356, IMG submission 92546) | Embiratermes neotenicus P3 segment gut microbial communities from Petit-Saut dam, French Guiana - Emb289 P3 | ecosystem: Host-associated > Arthropoda: Insects > Digestive system > Gut ...
CAAGCCTGCCGCCGCGGCTAGCTGACCAGGCTGACGGGTTCCTCCAGGCCGTCCCAGGGCCGGCGACGTACGGAAGCGGCCCGGCCTTCCGGGCACAGCGACCGGTAGTCACACCAGCCACAGCCAGGGCCCGGCCGCGGCGCGAAGACGTCGCTGACGGCACCGTTGGCTGCCGCTGTCTTCTGTGCGTGGTAGCGCTCGTCGGCGTCGGCGCACTCGGCCGCGATGGCCTCGGCCCGGCCCAGCTGCCGGTCGAGGGACTCTGGCGTGTGGTCCCAGCCGAGCACGCTGCCGGTCGGCAGATGGTGCAGCTCCACCCGGCTGCACGGGCGCCGCAGCACCCGGCCGGCCGCCAGCGCGTACAGCGCGAGCGCCAGCGAGCCGCGCGCGTCGTCGGCAGTCAGCTGGTGCCGGCCGGTCTTGTAGTCCACCACCACGAGCTCGCTGTGCCGCGTCGCGGATCCCGCCGGGTCAGCTCCGTGGACTGGCCCATGGTCTCGTGCGCGCCGGTCGTCGAGGCGGTCGATCCGGCCCGAGACCGCTATCCGCTCGGTCCGCGTGGCCACGGTACGTTCCACGCCCGCGGGCTCGGCCGCCGGGTCCAGCGTCGCCACGTAGTCCTCCACCAGCGCGCGGCAGCGCCGCTGGTGCGCTGCCGACTGACCGTCGTCGGCAAACCCGTCGGAGAGCCAGCCCTGCTCGAGCAGATCCCCCGCCGCGGCCACGGTGCGGTCCCTCCTCGGCAGCCGCCACCAGCCCGCCAGCGCGTTGTGCACGCTGGCGCCGAGGCTGTTGTGCGCCCACGGCGGCCCCTTCGGCGCCGCAGGCCGGTCCAGGTAGGTCATCCGGTACTGCCGCGGGCAGGTCAGCCACGTCGTCAGCCGGGTCGGGGTGCACGCGTACAGGCGACGCGGCATGCCCTCGAAACCGAGCTGTTCCATGATGGCCATCCTGCCGCCGGCCACCGACAGCCGCGGCTAGAACTCGTCCGGGCCGCCCCGCTCCGGGCCCGCGGAGTACCACGAGTTGAATCTCTTATCGGCGTCCGAGACGGTGAACTCCTCGCCGTGGCCGGGGAGCAGCCTGGTCTCGAGCGGCAGGGTCAGCACGTGGGCGCCGATAGCGTCGAGCTGCCGGCCCCAGTCGGGGAAGGAGCCGGAATGCGGGACCGGTCCAGCATCACTCACCACGTCACCGGTGAACGCGACGTCCAGCTCCTCGCAGTACAGCAGCACGCTGCCGCGGCTGTGGCCGGGAGCGTGCACGACCTCGAGAGTGACCCCGGCGACCTCGAACCGGCCGCCGTCCTCCATCGGGATGTCTGGGTCGGTGCTGTGAACCTCCCGCCAGGCCGACCGGTCCAGCGGATGCAAGGCGACCGGAGCCTCGTCGCTCTCGGCCACCTCCGGTGCGGCGGCGGCGTGCGCGGCGTGGCCGTGTGTGCAGATCACGGCGAGGATCTCGCGGCCGTCCACGGCGGCGAGCACCGGCGCGGCATCCGCAGCCGGGTCGAGCACGATGACCTCATCGTCGTCCCCGACGAGCCATGTGCTCGCCGCGCCGGGCACTCGCTCGATCCGAGCCTCCGCATCGCTCATGGCCGCTGTCCTCCATCGGTTCCGGTCACTGGCTGAGCGCCAGTCGCATGCCGGATCAGCGCCTCGTAGCTGCCGTCCGGAGCAGTCTCGGACCCGATCCGGTGCCCGGTCAGCGCACCGTGGTCGTCGCTGCCGCCCGACGGTATCAGCCGGAGGGTGCGCGCGAGCTCGCCAAGCCGAGCACGTTCCGTCTCGTCATGCTGCGGATGGTTAACCTCGATGCCGGTGAGGCCAGCCTGCGCCAGCTCGGCGATGACGTCCGCCGGAATCTGCCAGCCCCGGCCGGTGCCGCGCGGATGTGCCAGCACGGTGACCCCGCCCGCCGAGCTCACCAGCCGGATCGCCCGGGCGGGATCGAGCGCGTACCGGGAGACGTAGGCGGGCCCGCCTGGGCCGATCCAGTCGGTCGTGAAGGCCTCCTCGATACTGCCCACGACCCCCGCACTGATCATCGCCCGGGCGATGTGGGGACGCCCCACGACGCCGCCGCCCGCTATCTCGCTGACCTGCTCCCACGTCACCGGGACGCCGAGCGCAGCCAGCTTGTCGACCATGGCGCGGGCGCGGAACAGCCTGCTCTCCCGGATCTCCGCCATCTCGCCGGCCAGCTCGTCGTGCTCGGGATTGAACAAGTAAGCCAGCAGGTGCACGCTGTGACCCTCGAGGCGGCACGACAGCTCGGCGCCGGGCACCAGGATCAGGCCGGCTGGCAGCGCGCCGGCGGCCTCGCGCTGGCCTGCCACCGTGTCGTGGTCGGTCAGTGCGAGGACATCCAGGCCGGCCTCGGCGCCGCGCCGGATGACAACAGCGGGCGGCTCGGTGCCGTCCGAAACGCTGCTGTGAGTGTGCAGATCAGCGCGCACAAGCGAAGACTAGCGGGGCAGGAGTGGCGACCTCGCACCGTAGGGCAGGTCCAGGCGCTGTCCCGGATCGCGCGCGTCCCGCAGCTCCAGCGGCTCGATTGTGAGCAGGCCGGCGGTCTGCGGCCAGAGCACCAGCCACAGCCAGTTCCCGCTCACCTCGCCGGCGAACGCCGCCCGGCTGTCCCCCTCCACGTTCCACAACGGGAACTCGTGGTGGGCATACTCCACGACAGCCGCGGACGGCCCGGCCGCGAACTGCGCGCCAGGATCAGGGCCATGCAGGCCGGCAAACCGGGCGCCGAGGCCAACCCCCGGCTCCTCCGACACGAGCAGCATCTCGGCCGGCCCGCCCGTCGGGTTCGGACCCGATAGCGCGACCGCGCAGGCGCGAGTACCGGTGCGCTCATCGCCAGCCGCCGCAAAACCGGTCACGAGCCAGCCCATCGGCAGTGGCCACGGCACCCACACCGGCACCCGCGTGCTGCGCAGCACCGCCTCGAGCCCGTCCGGGGAAGGGCTGAAGCCCGACCGCACCGGGAGCACCGTACCGTGCTGGTCGCAGTGATAGGCGCTCGACCATACGCTCGGCTCGCGAACGGTGCCGCTGCAGCGCGGACAACTGAGTGCAAGCCTCATCTCACACAGAGTTATCCCCTCGATCGCATCCGTCAATTGCCTACTGCCAGGTAACGGTCAACCCGCGATAATGACCAGGTGATCGAGGCGGCCGGCCGGGTGCGCATCCCGTGCGTCGGAGCAGTGATCCGCGACGACGCTGGCCGGCTGCTGATGGTTTTGCGCGGGCACGACCCTGGTAAAGGCCTGTGGTCCATCCCTGGCGGCCGGGTCGAGCCGGGCGAGACGCCGGAGCAGGCCGTGGTCCGTGAGGTCATGGAGGAGACGGGCCTGCACGTATCGTGCGGGCCACTGCTCGGGTACGCGGAGCTGCCCGGACCTGATGGGACGATTGTGGATATCCGGGACTATCAGGCCTTTCTTGCGCCCGGCTCTGCCGGGGCCGCGACCGCCGGTGACGATGCCGCCGACGCGGCCTGGGTGAGCGACGCCGACGCCGCGGCGATGGATGAACGCGGCGAGGTCACCGGCGGGCTGCTGGCGGCCCTCCGCGGCTGGACGTCAGACGCTGGCCGCCGGGGTGGAGGCCGCTCGGGCTCGCGCGGCTGCCGAGAGGACGGCGGCTGAGAGAACGGCAGCGCGAGCGGCCACCGCGGATCCACGCGCCCCGGCCATGTCGAGGTCGGGCACGAGCGCGATGGCGGACGCGTGGACCTGCTCCTCGCGCAGCACCGTGTGCTCGCGCACCCGGCCGAGGAACCAGTCCCGGAACTGCGGCGCCGCCTCCACGACGCCCCCGCCCAGCAGGTAGACGTGCGGATCGGTGAAATTGGCGGCGATCGTGAGGAGCTCGCCGATCGCGATCGCCTGCTGCTCGAAGATCTTCAGCGCCATCGGGTCGCCCGCCTCGCCGTAGCCGCGGACGAGCTTGGCCGCTATGTGGACTGGCTGCGCGGCGAGTTCGTGACCAGGAAACTGGGTGAGCCAGTACGGCAGCAGGTTCTTCTCGATCCCAGTCAGCGAGGCGACGCTCTCCGCGTCCCCCGTCAGCCCGCAGTTGCAGCGGGGCCGGGGCTGACCTGGAGCCAGCAGACCCGCCATCGGAATCCAGACATGGCCGAGCTCTCCGGCCATCCCGCTGGCCCCCGAGATCACCTCGCCGGACTCGACCACCCCGCCGCCGAGACCGGTGCCCACGATCACCGATACCGACGATCGCCGCGGGGCATCCTCCGCGCCGAAATGCGCATGATGGGCATACAGGGCGGCTGCGTTGGCGTCGTTGTTGAACACGACCGGCAGACCGATCCGGTCCTGCAGCGCATGCCGCACGTCGAAACCGTGCCACTCGGGGCTGCCGAAGTTCGTGGCGCCCCGCGACGACAGCACGCCCAGAGCGGTGACCGGCCCGGGCGTGTCCAGCCCGACGGCGCGGACCTGGCCCCGCGGGAGACCGGTGAGCTCGAGGACGTCGCTGAAGGCGCGCGCCAGCGCCTCGATCGCCTTTTCCGGCCCTTCGCGGACAAAACTCGGGCTCTCGACCATCTCCTCGACCAGGAACTGGCCGGCCGAGTCGAGCACTGTCGAGTTGATCGTGGTACCGCCGACATCCAGCCCGGCGACCACCCATGGGCCCGTATCCGCCATCACGCCTCCCCGCCCGGTTCGCACCCTAGCCTGGCAGCGCGGCAGGATTGCCGTCCATCGATCATGGAACGGCCGGCGGCTCGAACCGCCGCGTCCGTCGAAGGCCGGCGGCCCGGCCGCGCGCCGCCGTCACCAGGGCGAGCTTGCGCGTCGCCTCGTCGATCATCTCGCCGTCCAGCATCGCAGCGCCGCGCCGCTCCACGGTCGTGTAGTACCCGTACGCATCGATGATCAGCTCGGACCGGTCATAGTCGGGCTGCGAGGGCGAGAACTCCGTGTTCACCGCTTCGACCTGCCCCGGATGCAGCACCCACTTGCCGTCAAATCCCAGCGCGGCTGCGCTGGCCGCGCTCGCGCGCAGCCCGCCGAGGTCTGCGATGGCGGCGAACGGGCCGTCGATGGCCTGTAGCCCGCTAGCCCGGGCGGCGGTAAGGATCCGCAGATGCGCGTAGTGGAATGCGTCTCCCTGGTATCCGGCTGGCGGCGCGCCGACGGTCAGCGAGCGCATGCCCAGGCTCGCCATGAAGTCGGCCGGGCCGAAGATCAGCGCCTCGAGCCGGGGCGAAGCGGCCGCGATCGCCTCCACGCTGGCCAGGCCGGCGGCGTCCTCGATCTGTGCCTCGATCGCGACGGTGCCGGGATCCAGGCCGGTCGCGAGCTCGAGCTGGCTGAGCAGCAGGTCCAGCCAGCAGACGTCGGCCGGGCTGCTGACCTTGGGCAGCACGATCGAGTCCAGACAGGTCCCGGCCTGCTCGACGACCTCGATGACATCCCGGTAGGCCCACCGGGTGCGCGCGTCATTGACCCGGACGGCCCGGATCCTGCCATCCCACCCGCCGTCGCTCAGGGCCCGGCCGACCAGGCCCCGGGCTTGCTCTTTCTCGGCAGGTGCCACCGCGTCCTCGAGATCGAGGAACACCTCATCGACGGCCTGCTCACGGGCCTTGGCGATAAACCGCGGGTTGCTGCCGGGTACCGCGAGAGTGGTCCTTCTCGCCCGGTAGGCGCGTCCAGTCACGCCGCCTGAGCATAGCGAGGCCGTAGCATGGGTGGTATGTCCACCGATTCAACCGCAGGCGTCGAACTCCCGACACCCGACCAGGTCGCGACAGCACTCTCGGCCGTCAATGATCCGGAGATCCACCGGCCCATCACTGAGCTGGGCATGGTCAAGAGCATTGAGGTCACGCCGGGTGGCGTGGTCGTTGTCGGCGTTTTCCTGACAGTGTCTGGCTGTCCGCTGCGCGACACCATCACCAGGGACGTCACCGCGGCGGTGAGCAAGCTGCCGGGCGTGACCGCAGTCCGGGTCGAGCTCGACGTCATGAGCGAGCAGCAGCGGCGTGAGCTGCAGACCAAACTGCGCGGCGGCCAGCCGGAGAAGGAAATCCCGTTCGCCAAGCCTGGCTCGCTGACCAAGGTCTACGCGGTGGCCAGTGGCAAGGGCGGCGTCGGCAAGTCGTCGGTGACGGTCAACCTGGCCGTGGCGCTCGCGGAGCTCGGGCAGAAGGTCGGGCTGCTCGACGCTGACATCTACGGGCACTCGGTGCCGCGGATGCTCGGCGTGACCGATCTCCCGACCAAGGTCGAGGACATGATCATGCCGCCGACGGCGAACGGCGTGCGCGCCATCTCGAGCGGTCTGCTGAAGCGCGGCAACGAGCCGCTCCCCATGCGCGGGCCGATCCTGCACCGGCTGCTCCAGCAGTTCCTGGCCGACGTGTACTGGGGTGACCTCGACGTCCTGCTGCTAGACCTGCCGCCCGGCACGGGCGATATCGCGATCTCCACGGCGCACCTGGTGCCGGGAAGTGAGCTCATCGTCGTCACCACCCCGCAGCTGGCCTCTGCCGAGGTGGCCGAGCGGGCAGGCACGCTGGCGGCGCAGCTGCATCAGCGGGTCGTGGGCGTGATCGAGAACATGTCCTACCTGCCCTGCCCGCACTGCGGTGAGCGGGTCGATGTGTTCGGCTCCGGTGGCGGCGCGGCGGTTGCGGAGACGCTGACCAGGCTGACCGGAGCGCCGGTCCCGGTCCTGGGTGAGGTGCCGATCGACACCTCGCTGCGAGAGGCCGCAGACCTCGGTCGGCCGCTCGTGCTGTCAGATCCCGACTCGCCGGCGGCCCAGCAGCTCCGCAAGATCGCCGAGGAGCTCGCCGGCCGCACGCGCAGCCTGGCCGGGCGCCAGCTGGGGCTTTCGCCGGTCTAGCCTGACCGCGATCAGGTGGCCTCGGTGTCGTAGGGCGGCCGGTCGCCGGGCGCGAGCATGGCGGCTGGCAGCGCCCTAGTCGGTGCGGCCGCACCGTTTGCCGCTCCCGCACCGTTTGCCGCTGCGGCGGTGCTGTTAGCTGCGTTCCGGACGTCGGCAAACGCGTTGCCGATGACGCCGTCGCCGGTGATCTCCTCGATCAGGTGCTTGCGGACAAAGCGGCGGGGGTTGAGGTCGGCGAGGTCAAGCTGGCTCAGCTGGCTGAACTCAGGACCCAGATTCTCCTGGAGCTCGGACTTAGCTCCATCCATGAGCTTGCGCAGCTCGCGGACCGCGCGGCCTGCCTGGGCCGCCATGGCCGGCAGCCGGTCGGGCCCGAACACGATCAGCGCGATCACGCCCAGCACCAGTAGCTTGGTGAAGTTCAGGTCGAGAAACACCGGCATACTCCGCGGGATCGGTCGCGCCGGGCACCAGCCCGCGCTCTCACAGACTAGCCCGTATTCGGCCCGGGGCAGAATACGGATTGCTAACGCTCAGCCGGCGTTCACGCGCGGGTTGCCCGCATGTCAGGACCGAGCCGAGCCCAGGACCAGCGACCTCCGGAAGGTCTCGCCGCCGCGGACGAATGTGATCAGAACTCGCGAACCCGGCGGGAGCGACCGCACCGCGTCGACGAGCGAGTACGCACTGGTCACGGGCAGGCCGCCCAGCCTGACGATCACGTCGCCGGGACGCAGCCCGGCCCTGGCCGCCGGACCGCGGGCATCGACCGGCCGCTGGCCGCGCGGGGCTGTCGTCGCTATCTGAGCACCCGTGCCCGGATAAGCGCCATTCAGGTTGGCGCCAAGGACAGAGTGCGTGGCGTATCCGCTATGGATGAGCTGCACGATGACGCGGCGGGCCTGGTTCACCGGAATGGCGAAGCCCAGGCCGATGCTGCCGCCCTGAGATCCGGTGATCGGGTCGCCGCCCAGCGTGTCCAGCGCCGCGTCCACGCCGATCACCTGCCCCCGCACATTGACCAGTGGCCCGCCTGAGCTGCCCGGATTGATCGGGGCGTCGGTCTGGATGGCGTCGTAGAAGACCTCGGGCGCCATTCCGGTCGCCGCTCCGGGCTGGACCGGACGGTCTAGAGCGCTGACGATTCCGCTCGTGACCGTGCCAGCGAGGCCGAGCGGTGAGCCGATCGCGATGACGGGATCGCCGACAGCGACGCTGTCGGAGTTTCCCAGCGGCAAGGCCGGCAGGCCTGCGACGCCTGGCGCCCTGATCACGGCGATATCGGAATACGGGTCGGCCCCCACGAGCTGGCCAGCGACCGAACTGCCGTTGGCCAGGTAGATCTGCAGCGACGCACCCGGAGCCTCGCCATCGAGGGTGACGACGTGATTGTTGGTGACGATGTATCCGCCGCTGATGACGAATCCTGAGCCGGTACCCGCGCCGTCGTCCACCTTGATCATGACGACGCTCGGGGTATCCCTGGCGGCGATGCTGGCTACCGAGCTGGGCGTGCGACTAGCCGCCACGGGTGGCACCGGGGCGAGGCTGTAGCCAGGATCGAGCTGATCTTGCCGGCTGTGCACGGCGACCAGACCGCCCGCGACACCGCCCAGGGCCGTGCAGCCGACTGCGAGCCCGCAGGCAGCAGCGGCGAGCCGCCAGTGGCGCAGCAACCGCCGAGGACGACGCGCTGCCGGGCTCACCCCGACCGCGGTATAGCCAGTGCCCGACATCATCTGCCCCCCGAGACGGCACGAGCCAGGCGGTAACCAGCCGCCGTCGGAAGGATCGTGCCCAGGTCAGGGACAGCTAGGCATGCGCTAGCGAACCCGGTGCGAGGAAACCGGCTGGGGCCGGGAGCGAAGGTTCGCCGGGCCCGCACCAGGCCTGCCGGGTGCCGGGGCGCCCGCGCCCGGCGCGAAGACCATGACGTCGACCGACGGCGTGACCGGCGGTGTCGGCGCTTGCGGCTGCGACTCACCGCCCGCGATGAACGCGACCGTGCCGAGCCCAGCCAGGAACATCGCCAGGGAACCCGCCACGAAATACCGCCCCGCCCGCTGCTCCGGGCTGGCGGGACCGCGTCCCGGCAGGCCACCGACGGGCCGGTCCTGGGGCGGCGGGGGCGACGGCATGTCGGCATCGTCCCGCCTCGGCAGGCTGGCCAGCGCGCTCAGCCCGATGAGCCGCCCGGTCAGGCCGGCGCCACCGCCGGACGCGGCGTCGCCGAGCGCGCTCATCCGCCGCTTGAGCATGCGCAGGGCCGCGACCTCGTCTCGGCACGAGTCGCACCGTGTCATGTGCAGGAGCACGCGCTCGCGCTCGCTGCCGTCAAGCTCCCCGTCGATCAGCGCAGACAGGCGCTGGCCGAGATGGGTCACGGCTGGCCTCCTTGCGGCATTGCCAGGTCGATCTGGAGCCGAGGCTGCGGAACTGCGCCGGGAATCCGATGTGGTCGACGGTGCTCGAGCGCCTGCCTCAGCTGAGCCCGGCCACGGTGAATCCGGCTGCGGACCGTGCCGAGCTTGACACCAAGAGTGTCGGCGATTTCCTCGTACGACAGGCCCTCGATGTCACAGAGAACCACTGCCGCGCGGTACTCGGGCGCGAGCGCCATCAGCGCGGCGTGGATATCGCCGTCGAGGTGGCGGTCGTCGAATGCCTCGGCCGGCGTCGGCTCCGAGCCACCGAGGCGCGCCTCGGTCTCATCGGCCAGGCCCTCGAACCGGATCCGCTGTCGCCGGCGAGCCATGTCCAGGAACAGGTTCGTGGTGATGCGGTGCAGCCAGCCCTCGAATGTGCCGGGAACGTAGCTGTCCAGCGACCGGAACACCCGGACGAATACTTCCTGGGTCAGATCCTCGGCGTCATGGCTATTGCCGGTAAGCCTGTACGCAAGCCGGTACACGCGGGCAGAGTGATCGCGGACGACCGCCTCCCAGCTCGGCGGAGCCCAGTTCGCCGTCTCAACGGCTGCGGGCTCCATGGCTAGCGCCGCCGGTCCTGCATCGTCCACCGCGTCCCCCTGCAACGCCGTCACTGCCGCCCGTATCGCCGTCAACCTCCGGCACGCCGACCTTGTTCCGCGCGCCCCGCTGTCCCCGCGGCCCGCCGACCTGCCAACACCACTATGACACTGATAACGGACGAGTTACCCGGCTGGTTCCCCGCGGAGCGTCCTGGCCGCTAGGCTGCGGCCCTGGGAGAGGTGTTGCAGCACGGCGGGGAGGCAGCCATTTCGATCAGCGCGGGCACGCGCGGCTACGTCGACGACTTCCTGCCGGAGGACGAGGCCCTGATCGGTGCCCGGCGGAACGCAGCCGAGGTGGGCGGCGCGGCGCCGGTGAGCCCGCTTACCGGTGCCACTATCCGGTTCGTCGCCGCCGCCGTCGGTGCCCGCGCGGTCGTCGAGATTGGCACCGGCTGCGGCACATCGGGCATCTGGCTGCTACGCGGAATGCGCTCCGGTGGTGTGCTCACGACCGTCGACGTCGAACCCGAGCATCAGCGGCTCGCCCGCGCCGCCTACCAGGCAGCCGGGTTCCCGGCCAGCCGGTACCGGCTGATTGGCGGTCTCGCGCTCGACGTCCTGCCCAGGCTGGCCGACGGCGCCTACGACGTCGTTTTCTGTGACGCCGACCGGCAGGAATACGGCGACTATCTGGTCGCGGCGCTGCGCTTGCTGCGCCCTGGCGGGCTCATTGTGTTCAACGGGGTGCTGCCGGGCGGTAGCCCGATGGAGCGGATGCCAGCCGAGGCAGAGGTCAGGGCTGCGGCCGAGCTCCGTGAGCAGGTTCGCTCCGACGAGCGGCTCGTGCCGCTGCTGCTGCCGGTCGGCAACGGGCTGCTGGCCGCTGCGAAGCAGGTCAGCTAGACGGTCAGCCGACGGCAGTCTTGAGGGCCTCGCCGAGCGAGCGCGCCTCGTCCGGGGTCAGCTCGACGACAAGTCGCCCGCCCCCTTCCAGCGGCACCCGCATCACGATGCCACGGCCCTCCTTGGTGACCTCAAGCGGACCGTCACCTGTCCGCGGCTTCATCGCCGCCATCCCGTTCCCCTTCCTTGCTCGTCAATCCTGCTCGGCAATCCAACACCGTCCCAGGGCCGCATCAAACCGCAGCCGCCAGGACCGTCAGGCCGGCGGCGAAGTGCCCGGCCAACCTCCAGCCAGCCACATACATCTCGATCAGTCCCTCTATTATCCAGTGTTCAGGCTCCGTATGGTAACGATCAGGGCGGCGTGGCCCCCCGGAGGGAAGGAGCCCCGCGTGACCGATTCGGTGCTGTACCAGGTCGAGAGCGCGGTCGCCACCGTGACGATCAACCGGCCGGCCGCCCGCAATGCCCTGACCGCCGAGGCCAAGGAAGGCCTGCTCGCGGCGCTGCAAGCAGCCAGCACCGATGGCCGCATCCGCGCCGTGGTGCTCACCGGTGCCGGGGGTGCCTTCTGCTCCGGCCAGGACCTTCGCGAGCACGCCGACCTGCTCGAGGCCGGCGCTGCAGTGGCGCTCGGCACAGTGCGCACGCACTACAACCCGATCATCGAGGCCCTCACGGCCATGCCGAAGCCGGTGATCGCCGCGCTGCCAGGAGTCGCCGCCGGGGCGGGCGCAGGGCTGGCGTTCGCCTGCGATTTCCGCATCGCCGCGCAGCGGGCGACCCTTCTGCTCGCCTTCGCCAGGGTCGGTCTCGGCGCGGATTCCGGCACGTCCTGGACCCTGCAGCGCCTCGTCGGGCCGGCCAAGGCGGCCGAACTGCTCATGCTCGCGGAGCCAGTGGACGCGCCGACGGCGCTCGCGCTCGGCCTGCTGACGTCGGTGGTGCCCGACGACGAGCTGCCGGCCGCAGCCGCCGCGCTCGCCGCCCGGCTCGCTGCCGGGCCCACGCTGGCCTACGCCGCCATCAAGGAAGGGCTGCTCTTCGCCGCTGCCCATGGCCTGGCTGACGCGCTGGAGAAGGAAGCAGAGCTGCAGACGAGGCTAGGCGACACGGCCGACCATCAGGAGGCCACCCAGGCGTTCGTGGCCCGGCAGGAGCCGGTCTACCACGGTCGCTAGGCGCTGCCTAGGACTGGGTCAGCCTGCGCGGCTTCCTCGTGAGCGCACACGATCTGCTCGACGACTTCCACCAGGTCGGCCAGGTCGAATTGCTGAGGGGGGCCCGACGGCGCCCGCCAGCACACCTGGCCTCCGTGCCGCCATACAGTCAGATGCCGGCTCAGCGAGAGCACCGAGATGTCTCCCAGGTCAGCGCGGACGATTCCCCTGGCCAGGCCGCGGTCGGCGAGCATGGCCTCAAGCTCGTCGGTCAGCCACTCGGGGCTGTACCGTGGCCGGCCGACATGACTGGCCAGGGCAGCGGGTGGTATCCGGAGAGCGAACCAGACCGCCTTACCTGGCACCCGCCAGTTGCCATGGCGCGACCGGCTCAGATGACAGCCCCACTGGCCAGCCGATAGCCCGGCGACAACCTGCAGGCCCCGGCCGCTGACCGAGTCCTCGGGCGCCCCGGCCATGCCCGGCGCGGTCCCGGCGTTCCAGCTGCGCTCGGTGTCGAAGACCTTGCAGACGAGTTCCCTGGTCCGCCCGGTGCCGCGCAGGTAGAGCCACAGCTCAGGAATGCCCGGCGCCGTCCGCTGCCGGCCGGCGCCGCCGGCCGGCGTGCGCTGGGCGTGCAGTGTGTTGGCCGCCAGCTCGCTCGCCATGGTCACGCCGTCGTGCAGCAGCCCGGACGGCAGCGAGAGCGCTGAGGTCGCCTCGCGGAAGTAACGCCGCGCTACCGCGGCGCAGGTGGTGTCGACGGGCAGCGGGCGGGCGAAGCAGCCGCCAGCGCCGAGGCCGGCGTCGGCGAGGTGCGGCGGGTTGTCCGGCACCCTCGCAAGCGCCTCGGCCGCGGCCGGAATCGCGAGGAAGCTGGTGACCGGGGCAGGCGGACCGGCGCGAGCGCTGTCGACGCGCGCACTCTCAAATCGGGCGCTCTCGATTCGGGATGAGCCGGTGACGACCGGTATGCCAGGCACGCTGCCGCTGCGGTCGGCAGGCGTGGGCGGCCGCATGCTCCTTCGCCCTCCCGGGGTAAGGCTCAGTTGAACCTCAGATTATGGGGGTTGTGCGAAGTTTCGCAATCGGATCGCGTTAATGACACGCGAAATGGCGCGGAACACAGCGCCAATCAGCGGCAGACGCAGTCTGTCAGGTGGTCGTTGACGACGCCGCACGCCTGCATCGTGGCGTAAGCCGTGACCGGCCCGGTGAACCGGAAGCCGCGGCTGCGCAGATCCTTGGCGAGCGCCCTGGAACTGCTCGTCTGAGCTGGCACGTCGGCGAGGCGCACCGGCGCGGAGGCTTCTCCCGCGTAGGTCCATACCAGCGCTGCCAGCCCGCCGGGCAGCTCGAGGGCGGCCCTGGCGTTCGCCACGGCTGCCTCGATCTTGGCCCTGTTCCGCACGATTCCCGCATCACCGAGCAGGCGCTCGATGTCGGCTGTTCCGAAAGCCGCTACCGCACCGATGTCGAAGCCGAGGAAGGCGCGCCGGAAGTTCTCCCGTTTGCGCAAGATGATCAGCCAGGACAGGCCCGACTGGAACGCTTCCAGGCAGAGCCGCTCGAACATGCCCGTGTCATCACGGACCGGCCGGCCCCACTCCTCGTCGTGATAGCGGAGGTACTCGGGGCTTGTCAGGCTCCACGGGCAACGAAGCCGGCCATCTGGCCCGGCCTCCGGCAAGCCCGACGTCACTCGGCCGGTCCCTGATCGGCCGAATCCAGCACGGCCGGTCCCTGATCGGCCCGGTCCGGCACGGCCGGCTCCTGGTCGGCCCGCTCCAGCACCGTCTGCCACTCCCCGTCCGCTGGCAGCTCGGCTTCGGACAGGCGGCGGCGCAGGAAGTCGATCTCCGCGTCGCGCTCGGCGATCGCCCGCGCGATCTCCGTCAGCGCCTGCTCGGTTGCCGCCGCGTCATATCCCAGCAGCGCGGTAGGCGGGCGGTACGACGCCACGTCATACGACGACCGGAAGTCACTGGCGGCAGGCGCCGCCGGCAGATCCCTGGCCAGCTCTCCGCCGCGGCCCATGGCGACGACGACGACTCCCGCCAGGATCACGAGGGCGGCGATGACGATCACGGCTGACACACCGCCATGGTGCCACGGCCGGCCGCGTGCTGCGGTCAGGTCATATCGGAGTAGTTGCGGTCAGCTGCTTCCAGGCTGTGCGCCTCGGTGATGATCCTGACGACATCAGCAGGATCGTCGCAGACCTGGAGCAGGTCGGGGTCGGTGGGCGAGATCTTCCCTCCTGGCAGCACGGTGTCGGTGAACCACGAGTGAAGGCCCTTCCAGTACTCGCTGCCGACCAGCACGATGGGAAACCGGGTGATCTTGCCGGTCTGGACCAGGGTCACGGCCTCGAAGAGCTCATCCAGCGTGCCGAAGCCGCCGGGCAGGAACACGAAGGCCTGGGAGTACTTGACGAATACGGTCTTGCGCACGAAGAAGTACCGGAACTCGATGCCGATCTCAACGTACTCGTTGATGCCCTGCTCCATCGGCAGCTCGATGCCGAGCCCGACGGAGACACCGCCCGCCCGCATCGCGCCCTTGTTGGCCGCCTCCATGACGCCGGGACCACCGCCGGTGATGACCGCGTAGCCTGCCTTCGCCAGGCCGAAGCCGATCTGCTCAGCCAGCTCGTATTCCTGGCTGCCGGCCTGGGTCCGGGCCGATCCGAACACAGAAACCGCCGTCCCCAGCTCGGCGAGCAGCCCGAAGCCCTCCACGAACTCGGCCTGGATCCGGAGCACGCGCCATGGATCGGTGTGCACCCAGTCGGTCGGCCCGCGCCAGTCGAGCAGCCGCTGGTCCGTGGTGGTCTTCGGAACGTGCCGGCCCCGCAGCATCACGGGACCCTGCCGGCGAATTCGACGCCGGGGATCGCTGGTCATGGCCCCCAACGTAACCCCAGCGGGCACCTGACCAGGCCCGACACCCCTCTCGCCGAAGTGAACCTTCGGTGCCGGCCGCCGCTAAGCGGACACGCCGTGGTCGCGGAGGATGTCGTTGAGCGCCGTCTTGTCGTGGGCACTGCCTTCGTCCAGGCGCCGCAGGACCAGGACGCACGGCAAGCCGTATTCGCCGCCGTCGAACCTGCGCATCCGCGTGCCGCCGACACACACCGACCAGGCCGGCGCCTCACCGGGGGGCAGCTCCGCACCGGTCTGGACGTCGATGACATGGCTCGTCTTCGTCAGGATCGTGCCCGCGCCGAGGACCGCGCCGGTCCGGACCCTGGCTCCGTCGACCACCATGCAGCGTGAGCCGATGAAGGCGTCATCCTCGATCACGACAGGCACCGCGTTCGGCGGCTCGAGCACACCGCCGACGCCGACGCCGCCAGCCAGATGGACGTTCTTGCCGATCTGGGCGCACGAGCCGACCGTGGCCCAGGTATCCACCATGGTGCCGGAGCCAACGTAGGCACCGATGTTCACGAATGACGGCATCAGCACCGCGCCCGGCGCGACATAGGCGCCCCACCGCACGATCGAGCCGGCCACCGCCCGCACGCCCTCGAGCCGGGCTGTCAGCGGCACGCGATCGTGATACCGGAAGTCCCCGACCTGCGACTGCACCATCGGCAGCAGCCGGAAAGCCAGCAGGATCGCACGCTTGGCCCGCTCGTCCACCAGCACGGCCCCGGTGTCGGCATCCGGCCAGGCGACGCGGCACTGACCAGCATCGATCATGTCCACTGCGGCGACGACCAGGTCCTGGGCCTTGATGCTGGTGGGCGTCAGGTCCGCCCGCTGCTCCCACAGCTCGTCGATCACAGCCGGCAGTGGCGAAGGTACGGTGCTGGCCTGCACCGCGGTGTCTGTCATGCCCCGGAGCCTAGTCGTGGCCCTTGACCGACGGGACGCGGACCGGGCCGGCGCCGGGTACCGTCATGACGTGTCGTGGAACGCCGGTGCCCGGCGAGGGCTAGCGGGGCGATTCAGGGGCCGGTCCAGGCTTGCGGCGGTCCTCGTCGTCATCCTGGCGTGCGGCGTCACCTATCTCGTGCTGCGGCCCGCCAGCCAGCTCGCGCCCCGGGCAACCTTCTGCGAGGCCGACCCGGCCGGCCAGAACGTGCCGCTCACCACCGGCCAGTCGGCCATCGCGGCGACCATCGCCGGGGTCGCGAGCCGGCGCGGCCTGCCCGCCAGGGCGGTGGCGATCGCGTACGCGACGGCGCTGCAGGAATCCAAGCTGGCCAATCTGAACTATGGCGACCTCGACTCGGTCGGCGTCTTCCAGCAGCGGCCCTCGCAGGGCTGGGGCACCGTCCGGGAGCTCGAGAATCCCGTGTACGCCACCGGGCGGTTCTTCGACGCGCTCACGGCCGTGCCGAACTACCAGCAACTGCCGATCTACGTCGCGGCGCAGGACGTGCAGCACAGCGCGGATGGGCAGGCGTACGACCAGTACGCGGCCGTCGGCACGGCCATGGCTACCGCGTTCACCGGGGCCGACCCGCACGCCGTCTGGTGCACCTACGCCGATCCTGCAGCCAAGCCGAGCCTGACCGCCGCGGGCCAGTCCATGACCAGCGCGTTCGGCCTGACCGCCCGGCCTGCTGACCGGGGCAGGGTGATGTCCGTTCAGGTCAGCTCGGCCGCGGAGGGCTGGGCCGTGGCAGCGTGGCTGGTGTCCAACGCCGCTGCCTATGGCATCGCGAACGTCCAGTACCAGGGCTTCGGTTGGCTCGGCTTCACTGGACCCGGCCACTGGACGCCAGCCGTCCAGGCGGGGTCGGCGGGTGCCACGAGCAGCGTCGAGTTCGGCTGATAACCTGCGGTTCCCGGTACCGGCTGGGCCACGTCTCCGAGAGGTCCACGCCAGTCTCAGACCGGGAGCGCGATACTGGTGGCGAGCCGCGACACCGGCGCCAGCCGCACCGCTGAGCGCACCGGAATGCGGAGGGGATAGGAGAGCGGCGAAGTGACTTACATCATCACGCAGCCTTGCGTCGATGTGATCGACAAGGCGTGTATCGAAGAATGCCCGGTCGACTGCATCTACGAAGGGGAGCGGATGCTCTACATCCACCCCGACGAGTGCGTGGACTGCGGCGCTTGCGAGCCGGTCTGCCCGGTCGAGGCGATCTTCTACGAGGACGACGTACCTGACCAGTGGAAGGACTACTACAAGGCCAACGTCGAGTTCTTCGCCGAGCTCGGCTCGCCCGGCGGCGCGTCCAAGACCGGCAAGATCAATTCCGATCATCCGCTCGTGGCTGCCCTGCCGCCGCAGGAGACCGAGCACTGAGACGAGACCGTGGCAGCAGCGGACTGGCTTCCGGACTTCCCGTGGGACTCGCTCGCGGAGGCGACTGAGCTAGCCCGCACGCACCCCGACGGCCTGGTCGACCTGTCGGTCGGTACCCCGGTCGATCCGGTGCCGGAGGTTGTTCAGGCTGCGCTGCGCGGCGCAGGCAATTCACCCGGTTATCCCCTGACGGCAGGCACGCCGGCGCTTCGGGCGGCCGCCGCCGGCTGGCTTTCCCGGCGGCACGGTGTCAGCCTCGATCCCGAGGCGGTGCTGCCCGTCATCGGCACCAAGGAGTTCATCGCCTGGCTCCCCACGCTGCTGCGCTGCGGGCAGGGCGATGTCGTGGTCTACCCGGAGCTGGCCTATCCCACTTACGACGTGGGGGCACGGCTGGCAGGCGCCACTGGGGTTGCCGCCGACGGGCTCGTCGCGCTCGGACCCCGCAAGGTCGCGCTGGCCTGGCTGAACTCGCCGTCGAACCCGACGGGCCGGGTGCTGCCGCCCGAGCACCTGCGCAAGGTCGTCGGCTGGGCCAGAGACCGGGGCACGGTCGTCGCGTCGGACGAGTGCTACATCGAGCTGGGCTGGGAAGGCGAGCCGCTCTCGGTCCTGCACCCGGACGTCTGCGAGGGGTCCCATCGCGGTCTGCTGGCCGTGCACTCGCTGTCGAAACGGTCCAACATGGCCGGCTACCGGGCGGGCTTCGTGGCCGGTGACCCCGAGCTCATCGCCCGCCTGCGGGAAGTGCGCAAGCACGCGGGGTTGATGGTCCCCGGCCCGGTGCAGGCGGCGATGACCGCAGCGCTGCGCGATGACGCGCACGCCGAGGAGCAGCGGGCCAGGTACCTCGGGCGACGGAAGGCGCTCTGGCCCGCCCTCGCGGCGGCGGGCTGGACAGTCGAGGAGTCCGCGGCCGGCCTGTACCTCTGGGCGACCCACCCGGAGCTTGACGGTCGCGCCTCCGTCCAGCGGCTGGCCGAGGCGGGCATCCTGGTTGCTCCGGGCGAGTTCTACGGCCCGGCCGGCGTCCGGTACATCCGGGTGGCGCTGACGGCCACCGACGAGCGCATTGCCGCCGCGGTCAGCCGACTGGCCCGGCTTGGCGTGCGCGCCTGACACTCTCCTGGCAAAGGTGCGCGGGTACTGACCGATACGGGCATACTGGCTGCAAGCCTGAGCCGGATGCAGTGTGCCTGCCGGTTGATTGTGCGGGAGGTGCCGCGTCGGATGCCGGAGTCGGAGTCCTTTGACGCCTTCTACGCCCGGACGGTGTGGAGCGTCACGAGCCAGATGCACGCCCTGGCCGGCGAGGACAGCGCCGCCGATCACGCGATCCGCGAGGCGTACGCCCAGGCTTACCAGCAGTGGTACAAGATAGCCGACCTGCCGGACACCGAGAGCTGGGTGCTCGCTGCCGCGAAAGAGGCCTACCACCGGCGTCGGCCCGAAGCAGCCGCCAGGCCTGCTACTCCGGCCGGGGCCGGGCACGACTCATTTAGCTGGCCCGGCCTGTACCGGCCGCGCTCGCCAGCCGGTGAGCCCGCTGATCCGGCCGCCACCATCGGCAGCCCGATGCTCGGCATGGCCGCCGCACCAACCGTCGGCGCGCCCGGCGGGCCGGCTGCCGGCCTGGGCGCCCCGGCGGCTTTCGACCGCCTGACCGACCGGGCCGCCGCGGGCGGGGTCGGCCTGGTGCCGGGCCCGCCGAACAGCGTCACGACAGCTCTGCCCGGAGCCGACAGCGCTGACTCGCCGGGCGGGCCGGGGTGGCCGGCCAGCCAGGGGCCGCCGGCCCGGCAGACCCGGCCAGGCTCCCGAGGCCGCCTGGTTGCGCTGGCCGCGGCTGTCGCGGTGATTGTGGCAGGCGGGGCGGTCTACCTGACAACTCGTCCGCACCCCGCCAAGCAGGCCGCTCAGCACAACAGCGCCGCCAAGAACCGGGCGCCGGTCATGCTCGCCGCAGGCAAGACCGGCACCCGCGGCGCCGTCCCGTGGTCGCTCGTCGGGTCGGGCTGGACGCTTGCCGAGGTATCTGCCGGACAGGCGGGCAAGAGCCAGCCAGGCACGGTGGTGACGTACCTGGTGGACCCCGAGGGCGGCCGCTACCAGATCCAGACCTCCTCGCCGGGTGTCACGCCGCTACTGCTGGCCTGGTCCGGAAACGGTCTTAACTCGCTTTTCGCTATACCGGCGAGTTCAGCCGGGTCGGGCGCGACCTACGAGATCCTCTCGTTGCAGACGGGGACCGTGACACCCCTGACGCTGCCCCAGGGAGTCACCGCCGTCGGCTTCAGCCGACCGGACGGTGAGAACATCGTTGCCGTCAAAACGAATCCGGATGCGTTCAAGCTTCAGCGCTACGACCTGCAGGGCAACCTCGCGGCCGTCATCGGGACGCTGCCCCGCAAACCCACGTCTCCTGAGTGGCTGCCGGGCTGCGGGACTTCGTGTGGCGCACTGAGCTCTCCGGACGGCGACACGGACGTCTGGGGTGTCGCCGGAGACGAGATGCAGCTGGTAGGCAACGCCCTCCCGGCGAAGGTCATCACCAGGCTGAAGGTGCCCGGCGGGGATTCTTGTGTCCCGCTGGCGTGGCAGGACGACACGACCGTGCTGGCCTCGTGCAGCGTGACCGGCCAGCCATCGGCAAGCCAGCTCTGGCTCGTGCCGACCGACGGCAGCACGCCGAGCCCGGTGACAAGTCCGGCCGGCAATCCCACCGGCTCGGGGTTCGTGACGGGCGCCTGGCAGGCTGCCGGCACGACCTACGTCACGGTCACGGACGCCAACCAGTGCCCCCAGGCCCCCAGCGGACCCGGCGGACTATCGGTGGACCCGGTCAGCGGCGGATCGCTCCAGCCGCCCGTGACCGTCCGGGGCGCCACCGACAACCACACCTCGGTCGTCTCGGCATCCGGCGGAAAGCTCCTGGTGCTCGCGCAGACCGGCTGCCCTGGCACATCGTCTTTGCTCCAGCTCGACCCCACGACCGGTGCCACGACGACCGTCCTGGCCGGCCTGCCCGAACAGGTCGGGGTGGTGGCTGCGGTTCCGTACGGCCTGGGGCCGACGGCTACCGATGGGTAAGAAAGGCGAGTTACTGCCGGACCGGGCCGCCGATGCGCCAGTACTGACCGTCGGCACGGTCCATCAGCTGCTCGTCGATCAGATACCGGCGCAGCGCCGCGTAGTCCGGGTGCAGCGCGCCGAGCGCGTCGTTGACCTGTTGCTCGGTGTACCGCACACCCGGCTCGAACACCTGGGCTACCTCGGCCAGCAGCAGCAGCCGGCGAGACTGCTTCGCCGGCAGAGCGTCTATCCGGCCATCCCGGAGGTAGCCGCGCAGCTGAACGTTGCGGGCGAGCGCGGCGAGCACCTCCGCGGGACTGGCTCCCGTCATCTGCCCATTGTCGCGCCCGTACCGACGGGCTGGGCGGGCCGGCCGGGCCGGCTCACCGTAAGCGTGCCGAATGCCAGGCACAGTCCGGTCCTCCTCTCCCCTTGACAAATTAGTGAGTGATTACTAACTTAGCTGTCATGACGATGACGACGAGGCAGCGGATGCCGGCCGCCGAGCGCCGCGAGTTGGTGCTCGAGGCAGCCGTGGCCGAGTTCGCCGCCCAGGGGCTGGCGGGGACCTCGACCGAGGATGTCGCCCGGCGGGCCGGGATCAGCCAGCCGTACCTGTTCCGGCTCTTCCCGACGAAGAAGGCGCTGTTTCTGGCGCTGGTGAAGCGGTGCTTCGAGCGGGTGCAGGGCACCTTCGTCGCGGCGGCCGGCGATCTGACCGGCGACGAGGCCCTGGCTGCGATGGCCGACTCCTACACGCACCTGCTCGATGACCGGACCCTGCTCCGGTTGCAGATGCAGATCTACGCCGCCTGCGGCGACCCGGAGATCCGCGACGCCGCCCGGGCTGCCTACAAGCGACTGTGGGAGACGGTCGAGCGGATCACCGGCCTGCCCTACCAGACTGTCGTGGACTTCTTCGCCGTCGGCATGCTGATGAACGTCGCCGCCGCCTTGGATCTGCCGTCCGTCGACGAGCGCTGGACGAGCTGGTGCCCGAAGGATGGGCACCTCTCCGAGGACTGATCCACCCGTGCCCCGACCGCAACCTCCGCCCTCCGAACGCGGCTCGTCCGGCCGCCCCAACTCTAAATTTTTTTTGACTCAGGAAGTTAGTGACTACTCACTTCTAAGGAGAAGACGATGACCGCCAGACACCGCACGGCGTGGACCTTCGCCGTGACCTCGGCCGCGCTGTTCATGGCCTCGCTCGACAACCTCGTGGTGACCACCGCGCTGCCGTCGATCCGGGATCACCTGCACGCCTCGCTGGAAGGCCTGCAGTGGACGGTGAACGCCTACACCCTCACCTTCGCCGTCCTGCTGCTCACCGGGGCCACGCTGGGCGAGCGGTACGGTCGCCGCCGCCTGTTCACCATCGGCCTCGCCTTGTTCACCGCCGGGTCGGCGGCCGCGGCCCTCGCGCCCGGCATCGGCGCGCTCGTAACTGCTCGGGCGGTCCAGGGAGTCGGCGCCGCCATCGTGATCCCGCTGACCCTCACCCTGCTGTCGGCAGCGGTGTCCCCGCAGCGCCGCGGCCTGGCCCTGGGTGCCTGGGGTGCCGTCGGCGGCCTGGCCATCGCGATCGGCCCGCTGGTCGGCGGCGCCGTGGTGGAAGGCGCCTCCTGGCAGTGGATCTTCTGGCTGAACGTGCCGATCGGCGTCGCGCTGCTGCCGGTCGCCCGCCTCCGGCTGACGGAGAGCCGCGGGCAGTCGACCCGACTGGACCTGCCGGGCCTGGTCCTGGCCAGCGTCGGCCTGCTCGGCATCGTGCTCGGCGTCGTCCGTGGCAACGACCACGGCTGGACCAGCGTGACCGTGCTTCCCTCCATGGTGATCGGCGCCCTGCTCGTGGTCGCGTTCGTCGCGTGGGAACTGCGGGCACGCGAGCCGATGCTGCCGCTGCACCTGTTCCGCAGCCGCGGTTTCAGCGTGACCAACGCCGCCTCGCTGCTGATGTTCTTCGGGATGTTTGGCTCGATCTTCCTACTCGCGCAGTTCCTCCAGGTCGTTCAGCACTACAGTCCCCTGCAGGCCGGACTGCGGACACTGCCCTGGACCGCCATGCCGGTCTTCATCGCCCCGGTCGCCGGCGCGCTGTCCGACCGCATCGGCGGGCGGCCGCTGCTGGCCGCCGGACTCGGCCTGCAGGCCATCGGCCTCGGCTGGCTGGCCGCGGTGGCCAGCCCCACCGTTCCCTACCTGACCCTGGTCCCGGCGTTCGTCGTCTCCGGCGTCGGCATGTCCCTGTTCTTCGCGCCCGTTGCCAACGTCGTACTCGGCTCCGTCCGGCGGGACCAGGAAGGTATCGCCTCCGGTGCGAACAACGCGATCAGGGAGCTGGGCGGCGTGTTCGGGATCGCCGTGCTCGGCGCGGTCTTCTCCGCCCGTGGCGGCTACGCCAGCGGTACGGCGTTCGTCTCCGGCCTGGCGCCGGCGGTGTGGGTCGGCGGCGCGGCGGTCGCCGTCGCCGCGGCTGCCGCACTGCTCCTGCCCCGGCTGACGAAGACGGCAGCGCTGAGCCCCGCCGCAGAGCCGGCCCGCGAACTCGAACCGGTTGGCTAGGCACGCCAGGTCAGGGCCCGGATCCCGCTGCGGGGTCCGGGCCCTGCGGCACCACGCCGAGGAGCTAAACCGGCACGGCGTGCCGGTCGTCCTTCCTGTCACCAGGACCCGCCGCGGCTATCCGACACACGTCGAACTCGAGGGCGTGCTGCCTGTCGTCAGCTACGTTCCGTGCGAGCTGATTCGCTCGGTGGTAGCGGCGCGGCTCGAGCGTCGCGTCGGCGCTGTGGACATCGCGCAGCAGGCCAAGATCGACATCATCCTCCGGCGGATTCTTCAGCTCTGACCGGGCAACCGTAGGCTTGCTGCATGTTCCGGCTGTACGACACCCGGCTTCGCGAGGTCACCGAGATCCAGCCGGCCGGCCGCGGCCAGCTCCGCATGTACGCATGCGGCCCGACGGTCTACCGGTTCGCCCACCTCGGCAACCTGCGGGCATTCCTGCTGCCCGACCTGATCCGGCGGAACGCCGAGCGGCACGGCCTGTCGGTCATTGTCTGCCAGAACATCACCGACGTGGGCCACCTGGCTGACGACACCGAGAGCGACGCGCGCGGCGAGGACAAGATCCTGGCTGAGGCGCGCGCAGAGAACAAGTCAGCGCTGGAGATCGCACGGTTCTACGAGGACGCCTTCCGCGCCGACTGCGCCGCGCTCAGCCTGCTGCCGCCGGACTTCTCGCCGCGCGCGTCGGAGTCGATCGAGCTGATGATCGACATGATCGGCAAGCTCATCGCGGCCGGGCACGCCTACGCCACCGATACCGGCTCGGTGTACTTCGACGCGCGCAGCTTCGCGGACTACGGCGCGATCTCCGGGAACCGGCTCAACTCGCTGCGACCCGGCTACCGGTCGGCGGGCGAGGTGGACGAGCGCAAGCGATTTCACGCCGACTGGGCGCTGTGGAAGGAAGCGCCAGCCGGCCGCGAGCTGACCTGGCCAGCGCCGTGGGGCACCGGGTTCCCTGGCTGGCACACCGAGTGCTCGGCGATGTCGCTGCGGTACCTCGGCGAGGTGATCGACATTCATACCGGCGGCATTGACCTGCGGTTTCCGCATCACGAGGACGAGCGCGCTCAATCGAACTCGCTGACCGGCCGAGACGTCGTGCAGCACTGGGTGCACGTCGAGCATGTGCTGTTCGAGGGCCGGAAGATGGCGAAGTCGACCGGCAACGTGGTGCAGCTGTCCGATCTGGCTGCCCGCGGTCTCGATCCGCTCGCGGCCCGGCTGGCGTTTCTCGAGCACCGGTACCGGCAGCAGCTCAACCTCACCTGGGACACGCTGACGGCTGCCGACGGCACGCTACGCCGCTGGCGCGAGCTGGTGGCGGACTGGGCCGACGAGCCAAGCAAGCCGATGTGCGCTGACTACTCGGCTGCGTTCAGCGATGCGCTCGACGACGACCTCGATACGCCCGCCGCACTGCGCACGCTTCGGGAGCTGGCAAAGGACCCGGAGATCCCACCGGGGTCCAAGTTCGAGACGTTCGCAGCTGCCGACCGCGTGCTCGGCCTCGACCTGGTGAGCCTGGTAGGCAGGCCGCGCGAGCGCGCCTCGCTGCCGCCGGGGGCCGAGCAGAAGCTCGCCGAGCGGGCAGCGGCGCGCGAGCGCAGGGACTTCGCTGCCTCCGACGAGCTGCGCGCCGAACTGGCCGGGATGGGTGTCGACGTGGCGGACACGCCAGAAGGCCAGACCTGGACGGTGTCGGCGGCCTCCTGACCAGCGCCTGACGGCAAGCACGCAACGGATCTCCGAGCCGCGTCTGAAGCGTGCAACAGATCGCTGCCGATGCGCAGGCTGGACGGGCGCTGTCAGCTACCCGGCGCTCCTAGGCTGGAACGACTAGATCATCCGGCCGCACTGTCGCGCCCAGGATCTTTCCGCGAAGCTCAGCCGCCGAACGGGAGTGCCTGTAATGACCGAAACCACGCGAGCGGCCGTACGAGCAGCCCGGCGCCGGACCTACCTCATGTGCCCGCCCGATCACTTCGCCGTGCAGTACGCCATCAATCCGTGGATGAACCCGGATGAGCCGGTCGACACCGCTCTCGCGATGCAGCAGTGGCAGCGCCTGCACGCGGTGTTTGCCAGCCTCGGCCACACCGTCCGCACGGTCCCTCCGGTACCGGGCCTGCCGGACATGGTGTTCGCGGCCAACGGCGCGACCGTGATCGACGGCAGCGTGCTCGGGGCCCGGTTCCGGTACCCGCAGCGACAGGCCGAGGCCGGAGCCTATCTCGGGTGGCTGCGCGCTTACCATGCCGTGACCGGCAGCATCCGCGAGTCCGCCGTGGTCAACGAGGGCGAGGGCGACATCGTGTACGCCGGCCGCGCCGTCCTGGTCGGTCACGGCTTCCGCACCGATCCGGCGGTCGGCTCCGAGATAACGGAGCTGTTCGGCCTGCCCGTCATCAGCCTCCGCCTGGTAGACCCGCGGTACTACCACCTCGACACTGCGCTCGCGGTGCTCGCCGACGGCGTCGCCGCGTACTACCCGGCCGCGTTCGATGACGAGAGCCGGGCGGCGCTGGGCGGGTTCTTCAGCGAGCTGATCGAGGCGAAGGACGAGGACGCAGAGGTTCTCGGGCTCAACGCCGTCAGCGACGGCCGGCACGTCGTGTTGCCAGCGCAGGCCACCAGCCTGGCAGCCCAGCTGGCTGGCGCTGGTTTCACCCCGATCGGGGTAGACCTGTCCGAGTTGCTGAAGGCCGGCGGCGGGCCCAAGTGCTGCACGCTGGAGCTCAGGTAGGCAGGAAGCAACATTAAGCCGGGCAACTAGTTCGGGGAGGCAGGGTCATGGCAGGCACAGCTGGTCCGAGAGCGGCGGCGCTACGCGCCCAGGCCGCGGCGCACAGCGCGCACAACTATCACCCGCTGCCCGTGGTGATCACCGAGGCTGACGGCGCGTGGGTCACCGACGTCGACGGCACCCGGTACCTGGACATGCTGGCGGCGTACTCAGCCATCAACTTCGGCCACCGCCATCCGCGCCTGGTCGCGGCCGCGCAGCGGCAACTGGAGCGTGTCACGCTAGTCAGCCGGGCGTTCGAGCACGACCAGTTCGGTCCCTTCTGCGCCGAGCTGGCCGAGCTTGCTGGCATGGAGATGGTGCTCCCCATGAACACCGGCGCGGAGGCGGTCGAGACCGCGATCAAGACCGCCCGCAAGTGGGGCTACGAGGTCAAGGGCGTGCCTGAGGGACAGGCCGTCATCGTCGTCTTCGACGGTAACTTCCACGGCCGGACGACGACGATTATCAGCTTCTCCACCGACCCGGAGGCCAGGGAAGGATTTGGCCCGTACACCCCGGGCTTCCGCGTCGTGCCCTACGGCGACCTCTCCGCCCTGGCCGCCGCGATGGACAAGAACGTGGTCGCCGTGCTCGCCGAGCCCATTCAGGGTGAGGCGGGCGTCGTTGTCCCGCCTGAGGGCTTCCTGACCGGCGTTCGCGAACTGTGCACGGCGCACGGGATCTTGTTCATGGCCGACGAGATCCAGACTGGCCTCGGCCGCACCGGCACGACGTTCGCCTGCGAGCACGAGAACGTCGTGCCCGATATGTACATCCTGGGTAAGGCCCTCGGCGGCGGGATCGTCCCCATTTCGGCCGTCGTGTCGTCAGCCGACATCCTGGGCGTCTTCCAGCCGGGTCAGCACGGGTCCACCTTCGGCGGCAACCCGCTGGCCTGCGCCGTCGCCCGCGAGGTGATCGCCATGCTGGCCACCGGCGAGTACCAGGAGCGCTCGGCGAAGCTCGGCGCCCACCTGCACAACCGTCTGACGTCACTGCCGGGGCGTGAGGTCAG
>Ga0123356_10001407_pt1 | contig 26635 bp, 20 predicted proteins | sample TergutEmb28metaG_2_FD_92546 | JGI IMG/M metagenome (GOLD analysis project Ga0123356, IMG submission 92546) | Embiratermes neotenicus P3 segment gut microbial communities from Petit-Saut dam, French Guiana - Emb289 P3 | ecosystem: Host-associated > Arthropoda: Insects > Digestive system > Gut ...
ACGTAGCGCGTTTATCCTGCGCACCCCGATGGGGAGCGCTGACGCAAGCCCGTCAAGTTGCTGGAACTTCAAGGTGGACATCTGGCAGAGGTGCTTTCTTGCCGTAGTCATGATAGCCTCGGTATCGCTGTCAAGCTCTGCAAGCGTTTCTGCCGTGTGCACGAGTGTTACCACAGCGAACATCATCCGTTGGTCGCGGGTAACGAGGTCGTCTAAGAACTCGCGGCTCTCCTTGCGCTGCTGTTCCATGTCATAGGGCACCACGACGTTGTAGTTGAGGTTCTGGTTCTGTTTGCGCGTCCAGTTTGTTATATTCGTCTCCACCCCAAGCAGGCGGTTTTCCACCTCGCGCACGGCCTCGTCGGTCGGTACCGGTATCACGTCTATTGAGACGGTGATGTTACGCTTGGCATCAGTAAGCTCGGTGAGGAAACTATCTCGGATATAGGAGGCGTAGTCTTTAAGGTAGAGCACTCGTCCGTACCTCTCTCCCATCTTGAAGTGGTCGGCCTCGATCTCAAACGATGCGGGCACGAGCATATCCTTGAAGGAGTGGCCGAGCTTCATGGAGTCCTTCGCGTCAAAGGCAAAGTGCGTTACGTCCTCCGGACGGTAGAATCCATGGAGCAGCTGGAGCTTATCTCGTGCGTCAAGCTCGGTGCATTTCGAGCCAAGACGGGAGAGGTGCGAGGTTATCTCTGTCGTGGTACGGTTGAAGTAGCTTCTCGCGTCCTCGATGTTCTTCCTTACGACCGATACCGTAATAAACACGTCGCGAACCATCGAGTTGGCACCGGTTGCCTTGTCCATGAGTATCTGGTTGTACTCCTCGCGGTATATGTCAAGCCTGTCTCCCACATAGGGGATGAGTATCTGCTTGGCGAAGTCTGCGCTGTTGAGCTTTCTAAGCGCTACCGTGAGTTTCGTGGTGGCACCCGTGTCAAAGGAGTTCAGAAGCTCTGTGTACGCAAGAAACAATGCCTCCTTGTCCTCCTTTGAGGCAACTGCGTAGTTGATGTCGGTTATCTGGTAGGTCTTGGCGTACTTGTTTCGCCCTACTAAAAAGATGCCATCCGACCAGACTCTCTGGATCGGGATGGCATCTTCTACGGTCTTGGGCGAGCGATAGGGCTCGCGCTCAAGGCGGAACAGGCGTTTAAGAGATTTCGGGGGCATGGCTACCTCGTTTCTTTTCTGTGTTCTTCTTGGGCTGCTTTGCGGGGTTGGTGACGGCATCGTGGTAGAGGTTTGGGTGAGCGGGCGACAGGCTCTTCGGTGTCAGCACCGCAGACTTCAGCCATGCCCATACGAACTGCTCAGCACTCATGCCGTGCCATTTGATGAACCCGAGCACAGCAAACGGTGCAGCGCCTACGATGCATACCCATGAGAGCGTCTCAAGCCCCAGGTACGGGCGCAGCAAGAAGAAAAGCCCCACGGCCGCTGCTATGGAAAGTGCTGCGAATATGCACTGGCGCAGGCTCATGCCGAAGAAGACGGACTCGGTGTATTCGCGGATCTCGCGATTCACTTTGACTTCCATAACATCTCCTATCTCGCTGTGCCGGTTCTAACAGAGGCTTTAGGCTGCTTGTCACGCACGGTTGAGCCGTCTGATGGCTTCACGAAATCGAGCCTTCCTGCGGCGTAGATTGCGTTGTCGTTGAGCTGGCGCTGCCAGGCATTCTGCGAGGGTGCCCACTTGAATCCGTGGGACTTGAGCTGAGTGCGTTTTTGCTCGTCTGGCTTCTCATCGAAGAAGAGCTGGAGACGGTTCACTTCTGTGTTGGCTATGGCCTGTCCTCCATTGAAATCCCATCCAGAGAAACCGACTTCCCGGTCGAAGGAAATCTTCTCTATTCGCTTTTTCAGGCGGTTGATCTCCTGGTTGTTGTTCTGAAGCTCATAGCTCGGAAAAGGCTGGGCGTCCCATGAGTGACTTGCGATACTGGCTTCGATTCTCTCAGCCTGTGCGTCGGTCAGCTCAGGGAACCCCTTGCAGGTGCCGAACCTGCGATAGTGGGAATTGACGGTTTTCATGAACTCCTGTTTCTCTTGGCAGGCTTCGAGCTTTTGGGTGAGCTTCTCTATGGCCAGCGGGTCGCTGGCAGAGATTGCGTTTGGGTAAGCCATGCGGCTACCTCCTATTCTGTTGTTGGATGATTGGTTTAGCGTGGGCCTACAGCCCCATCATCTCGCGGACCACGCGGTCGGCCATCTTTACCGTGCCTACCAATACAAGCATAGAAAAGATGATCTCGCCGACGTATCCCCAGACCTGCGTTACCACAGGAGCCGTTACGTCAACGACCGGCGGGGTCGAGGCGAAGAACGAGAAGATGACGCAGGCGAGTACGATGATGGCACCTTCAAGGCATACCGCTGCATAGGACTTGATGAAAGACACGCCTACTGACTGCGACGGTTCACCGGCAAAGGTTGATAAAGGGATAGGGGCGATGGCGGAATACAAAAAAATCCTAAAGAAACGACCATACACGCTGAGAATCACTATAAAACTCAACACTGTGATGAAGATGCCACCTAGAAGTGTTACCGCCCATAGTGGTATCGACTCAAGAAAGCCAATGCTCTCTATAGCTGTGACCATCTCAGTGGGCAACACGGTGTCTCCTGCGCCGGTGAACCCCACTGAGCGAAGGATTGTGCCGATGATGCCTTGCACAATGTCAAGGAATGCCAGCATCAGCTCAAGCCCATACGTTATGGCGGCTTTTGCAAGCGCGAAGCGCACGAAGAGCTTTACTGCCATCTCAGGCTTCTTCACCTCTGCAAACGAGCCGCAGGTCTTGATTGCTCCAGCGACAAAGAAAAGCACGAGCAGCGCCAAACCTATCGCTTGGAGCGCCCCATGGATCGTGGTGATGGCATCCCAAATGGCTCCTCCCTTGAACTCAGAAGGCGGGGTGGTGAGAAGCCCGAGTATCTCCCCGAGCTTCTCATTCCAGGTGTTAAGTGCTTTGACAAGGTTCTCTACAATCCAGTTGTCTGAATCCATATAGACCACCTCAACCCGTGATAAGCGTCAGTATCTCCTTGGCAAAGGTGATGATGATGCCTCCGGCCAATGTCAGAAAGCCGTTTGCCCGCTGCGAGGGGTCATGGGACTTCAGGGATAGCCCAACCTGCACGACACCGAAGCCCAGCAGGATAAGACCGATTGCGCGGATTATCCCGAAGATGAAGTTGGACAGGTTGTTGACGACGCCGATGGGGTCGTCTGCTGCGTATGCGACAGCGGGCGCACAGAGTATGGTTATGGTGATGACAATGGCTGCATAAACGATAACCGCCCTGCGGGTCTTCTTGCCCCAGGGCGTTTTTGTAGCGAGCTTTACTGTGGGTCTCATTTCTTACTCTCTTTCTCTTTGATGGGTTGGTTCTGCTCTGCCCAAAGCTCGTCTTCGGTAAATACCTCGAACGCGGGCTTCACGGGGCGGGGCTGGCTTTTTGGTTTCGGCTGCGGGGGAAGTGGTGTTGCATCTTTCACCATGACGGTGACGGCTTCTTGCTTGACTGTCCCATGTCGGTAGGGCGCTCGTCCGCCGTCTGCGGTGAGCCTTATCCTTGGGTGTGTCTTGAGGTCGTACTTCTCGTCTTGCATGGGGCGCTCGCCTCTCACGAACAGGAGCGCATATCTGTTATCAAGCATCCTCACCTCGTCTGCGGTCAAAAGCTCACGCCCTGTGATCTGCCAGTTGGTGGTGTAGTTGCCGTGGCTTCCAAGCGATCTCCCAAAGGTATTGGTGTCGATGGTCTCCTTGCCTAAAAGCTCGCTTACGAACTTATGGGTGGACTGCTCGTTTCCCCCAAGGTATAAGAACTCATCGCAGTTGCCGACGATGGACTCCCACTGCTTTTCGAAGAGCGCCTTAAGCTGGGCGAGGTTCTGGATGATGATTGAAACAGAGATGTTCCTGCTTCTCATGACCGAGAGTATCTTCTCGAAGTCATCCGGTAGGCTGACATTTGCAAACTCATCCATGACGAAATGGACATGGATAGGAAGCGAGCCATCGTGTATCGAGTCGGCTGACGAGAAGAGCTGCTGGAAGAGCTGGGTGTACAGTATCGAGACGAGGAAGTTGAACGAGGTGTCGTTGTCGGGAATCAGCGCGAACAGCGCCGTTCTCTTCTCCCCGAGTGTCGCAAGCTCCATCTCGTCTGTTGTCGTAAGTGAGGCAACACTTTCCAGGTTGAACTTCTCCAAACGTGATGCGAGCGTGACCTGGATTGACTTCAAGGTCTTCGCTGAGCCAGAGCGGTAGTCGCGGTAATACTTCAGCGCAATATGCTCAGGGTCTTTCGTCTCAAGGCGGTTGAACAGCTCGTCTAATACCGACTGGTATTCCTCGTCATCTTCCCTGACCTCTGCGGCTCTCAGCATCTCCATGACCATAGCGTAGTTCTGCTCATCAGGCGGTGCCTCGTAATGGAGGTAGAAGACCAGTGCCAAATGGAGCATGGCAGCCGCCGTGTCCCAGAAAGGGTCTTGGCTTACCGCACCCTTGGGCGTAGTCGATTTGAAGAGGTTGGTGGAAAGGCGCTGTACGTCGTTATCGCTATCAAGGTAGTAAAGCGGGTTGTAGCAGTGGCTCTTGTGCATATTGATGAGGTCTAGCACCTTGATGTCGTACCCTGCCTTTTCCAGCAGGTGCCCGGTGTCGCGCAGGATCTCGCCTTTTGGGTCGAGTATGACCATGGAGGTGTTCGCTTGCATCACATTGGGCTTGGCATACGAGCGTGTCTTGCCGGAGCCGCTCCCTCCCACCACGAGCACGTTGAGGTTTCGTTTGTGGCGCTTTCCGTCAAGGCCGAGTGAGAAACCCTTGGTGAGCAGCTTGTTCTGGTAACGGTGGCGGTCACGGTATCTTCGTGTTATCTGGTGAACCTCGCCCCATTGGGCGCTCCCATGTTCCTCGCGCCTTCGCCAGTTGCGCCGTGTCGAGTAGAAGATGCCTACTCCCAGACAATAGGCTCCAAGGGCAAGGAGGACAGCTTTCAGGCTGCCCTCCACAATGGTGATCCTTGTCGGGTCTGCGAACACGTCGCCAAGCGTTGACAGGAGCTGTGCCCGCTCACCGGTCAGTGCTGGCGCAAGCAGGAGCCCAAGCCATACGGCAACAGGGATGCCAAGGGCGATAAGCACGACCTCAGATACCCTATCGCGCCTCATTGCGGCCATCCCTGCGCTTGGGCTTTGCGCGTGAGAGCTTGATGAGCACGTCATCCACGGTGTCGGTGGGGCGCTTCTCGTCTAGGAGCTTGTTGCGCTCGCCAGTCAATGCCACCAGCACCGCACCGCGCTCGTAGCGGTCAAGCTCGATGGTAGCGGTTTCATCGCCCATCACGCCCACCCCGCTCATTGGTGCGAGACTTGTTGGCATCCAAGGTCTTGTTCATCTGCTTGGTGATGTCCTTTGAAGCCCCACGGATGCTCCCGATCTCCTCACGCACCTCCTGTAGTGACTGCTCGCCTGTGCGGAGTGTGCCCTTCGGCTCTAGGCCGTGAGGCTCGATCCCGAACCTTTTACAAACCACGTAGGCAGAGGCACGGGCGGCCTTGTCGTTGGCTACTCGGTCGTAGAAGGAGTCATTGTCGGCAAGGTAGATGTGGGAAAGCTCGACGGAAAGCGCCTTGAAAATCTCAGCGCCGTCAAGCCCGCGCGCAACGGCGATGGTGTTGTTGTCCTTGCTGTGGATAGCGTGTGTTCCACCCTCAATCGTATCGACCGCCTGCACCGGCACCGGGGAGTTGGCCACCAGCGCCTTGATGAGGCTTCGCTCGTCTGGCTGGCGCACCACGCGCTGCCTTGAGGTGGTCTGTGCAACATCGAATACCTTCTTGGTGTTGTAGCTCACACCGATGGAGCCGTCTTCTCTGGTGTACTCGTCTCCCGGCTCAAGGATGGTGATGCCGCTCTCGCCACGTTTGACTCCTTCGCCCATGCGCTTCCAAGCCTCATAGTCGGCCACGCGGGTAGCACCGGGGTTCTGCTCGAAGATGAGCAGGGTGTTGGACTCCGAGTAGTTGGGGAAGCGTGCCATCGTGTCAAGAAACTCCCTGAACGCCTCCGGGCTTGCGCTCACGCGCTCAGTCGCCTGCTCAATCATGGCGAACGCCGCCTCACGCTCGGATTGTTTCTTTGCCGCCCACGCCTCTTTGTCGAACTCTCCGTCTGCGACGAAGCTGCCATCCTTTGTAGGTGTGCTTGCGGCCTGCTCGATGGTAGTGTAGATATCATCCATTCCTGTTACCTTCCTTTCGATTTTGGTTTGGGTTTCCTTGTGCGCCTTGTGGCGTCTTGGCTGTGCCTTGTCTGTTGGGCTGGTGGCTTGGGAGTGGGGCTGTCCTTGCGGGACTTCTTGATGTCATCCATATCAGCCTTGACGCTTCTGCGTGTATCACTGCGCTCAGCCGTGTCCTTGCTGTTGCCCCTTTGGTTGGCGTTCGCCTTGCCCTCGTTTGTTGGCAAGGGCTTGCCCCTCTCCGCAGCGGCCTTACTCATAGAGTCCTCTGAGTGCCTCGCGGTGCTGGCGGATATAGGCTCTGACGGAAGGTTGGCCTCCGTCTTTTGCACTAAAGGGTCGCCTGTCTTCGCCCCGTCCTTTGCCAGTGGCTTCTCGAAAAGCTCATCGACGATGCGCTCGGCCTCGTCCTTGGCCTCAACACCCTTGTCTGGTGCTGCGTGCCCTGCGACCTCGCGGGCTGCTTCAATCTCGCTTACGACATCGGCGACGTCGGTGCGCCCGAATCCCAGGCGCTCCAGTATCCGGCTGATCTTGGCGGCATCCTCTGCCTTGGCCATGACGTCTACCATGTCACCTGCTCTGGCATTGCCGGGCTTGATGACGGTGTATAAAAGCCCGTACTTCTTGGCTTCCTTCGCAAATGCGCTGAGATCTCCAGCATCGAGCTGGAATACCTTCAGCTCCTTGTTGGCGTCCAATAGCGTCTTCAAGCGCGTCTTGCCCTTGGTCTGCTGGTGGCCTTGGGCAATTGCGATAAGCACCCCTGCAAGGTTCTTCGCCCCGACTCCTGTGAGGCGAAGCGTGTACTCAGTGCCTTGGAGCGTCATCCTGACCAACTGCTCTGCCGCCTGTTCTGATGCGTCCATGTGTTCTCGTTTCCTCCCTTCTGGATTTGTTTGTGTCGTCTTTCTCGATTTGCTCGATCCGCTCTTTGAGAGAGCCCGACCTTTCAGCTATCCGTTCGCACTGCCTCACCTCCTTGCTCAGTTCCTTGATCTGTTTGTTGAGTTGTTGGTATCGGGGGTTGTCCTTGGTGGTTTAGCTCGCACCGTTTGCAGCGGCGCGGATGCTTTGCTTCAGCTCCTGGCGCTCGCAGGTGAGATTCTCAATCTGCTCGATGAGCCTTTCTTGAAATGAGAGAAGTTCCCCGTCGATTGAGATTGACTCACGACTGAGGAGCTTCTCATCGGCGATGATCTCGTCGAGGTTCTTGAGGTCTTCGCGCAAGAGGTAGTGCATACGCGCATTGGGAGATGACCCGCTCGGGCTTCCTCTTTTGTAGAATCCGAACAGGTAGAGGTAGTGGCGATGGAGCGCCAATATCGAGCCTTTCGGGTAGGCAAGCATCTTCTTGGGCGTGGGGCTGTCACGGACGGTGCGCTGCCGAATCGACAGTCGGGCATCTGTGTGCGAGAGTATCCGCTGCCTGATGCCGTCTATCGTGTAGTCGTCGCCGAAGTTGCGGGCAAGCCTCAGATACCGCTCCTTGCCCGGTGGCCTGACCGAGATGTCCGCTCCCTGCTTAATCTCATAGCCAAGGACTTTCAGGTTGTCGAAGAACTGCCGGGCACTTGTGGCGTTGTCGATGGCCTCATCGACATCCTTCTTGATGATGGAACGCCAAGTTGGTTTCCCCTCGCGCTCTGCCTGCCATTCGGCATAGTGCTTCGAGCGCCCTGGTTTGGGGTCTTGGATTACCGAGAGGCCATACTCATAGCAAAGCTCATCTGACGTCTCACGCATTCGACGGTAGTCTTCTTTGGAGAACCTGAACTTGCTCCCATCCGTAAATGCAACAGAGTTCAATAGCAAGTGGTTGTGGATATGTCCCTTGTCCAAGTGCGTGGCAACAAGAACCTCGTAGTCCTTTCCCCAAAGTCTCTCTGCGAGCTTCACGCCGATCTCGTGCGCTTTTTCCGGGGTTACCTCTCCAGGCGCAAACGACTGGTATCCGTGATAGGCTACTACGCCGTGGTCTTTTCCGTAGAGTTCCTTTGTGTACATCATGCGCTCTCGTGCGCCGCTTGCTGTACAGTTCACTCCGGTGATGAAGCAACGCATGGTATCCTTGCCCTCATTAGCAACTGTCTTGTTACTTGCCATCGCGTAGTCGATGACGTCAGTAAGGCTTTGGGCGTCGGCTTCGCTCATACCTGGATTCTCGATGAATCTCGGGCGCTCTGTTTTATCAGGATTCTCGATATAGATGACCACTGCGCCGAGCCAACCTCGTATCGGCCAGAGCTTCGTCACTGCCATCACTCGATCTTTCTTGGAAGCTCGACCGCGCGGGCGATTTTGGCGATTGCTTCATCGAGCTTAACGACGTTTCTGTGATACCTCGCCTCATCGACAACCCCCGATGAATGGGCATGGGCAGCGATTTGGTTGAGGTTGTTGCCAATGGAGTGAAGCTCGCGTGTCATGGCGAAGTAGTCAGGCGCTGGGCGGTCAACTGGAACAGCCCCGCTTACAAGGTGTCGGAGATAGGCTCTACGCGAGATACCCGCCTTCTTGACTTGGGCATCGAGCCGTCTCAGCTCTGCTTCCGTGAGCCATAGGCAGATTTGTTTGGTGAAAGCCCTTTTGGACATAGGTAAACCTCCCTTCCGCAGGGGTTCAAGGGGGCACAGCCCCCTGGGGTTGGCATTGAGATTGAGCGGAGCGGTATCGAAATGCCCTGCTTGCTAAAAATGAACGTGATAGTCCCCGAGCTTCACTCGTTGACATAGGGCATGTGCCGAAAAGAGGGATTGGCTTGCTTTATCGAGAGATTTCTTTATTATGCGATTGATGGCTGACGGTGAAATGCGTTTCCTTAAAGTCGTCGGCATCAAGGACATAGACCCCTTCTTTCCAAGCGCCCTCAACTTTCTCGTGCGCCTCATCGGCGTTTATTGCTTTGACTGATACCGTGCGCTTCAAGGTCTCGCATATGGTCACGTCATAGAGGCGTTCTTTCTGAGTCTGCTCTGGCAGTTTAACTCCGAACGAGTCCGCGTATTTTTGCTCAACCGACTTGTCGCCATAGAAGCATATGGCCTCCAAATCCTCGTAGGGAATCAGTGTTGCCGAATACTCATGGAAGGGCAATGTCTCCCCGATAACCTCCTCAAGAGAAGTCGCGCTGCTGTAGCCCCAGTATTGCCCTCCGTCGTACTCGCTCCAGTTGCCTTCCTTGTCACATCTCCAAGATGCGAAGTAAAACCCCTGGCCAGTAGGGCTTTCCTGGTCTTCAGCCATGTGCGCTTCAAAGAACCAGAGTTCTTGGCCAAGTATTGTATCGGCGCTGATTGCCCAAGCTGCCTCTTCGACTGCCTCTTTACTTGATAGCTCTGGCTCCTTGTCAAAGTCGAACTGGTCGCGGTAGGCAGACAGCCTCCCATGGTCGATGCTATCCAAGAATTCCTTGTCAAAGACAGCAAGAGGATAGGTGCAGTAGCCAGATTGCTTAGAAAGCCCTGTCATCTTGGCGATGCCGTTGTCCTCCAACCATTCATCAACTCCCGGGAGGTTGTTGGTGTCGATATGGGCAGCGCCGTAGATGCCGATGAACTCGCCGAGGTTCACAGTGAGCGTAGCGAAGTCCTCGCCGGTCTCAACCTCGGTGAGCGTCACGCAGAGATTCTGTTTGGGAGCGCCCGTCCAATCTGTGACCTGCTGGTAGAAAGCAGGTTCTGCAAGGACGGAATAGGTCTCGTCGTATTGGGTATATCCATATGCCCTTGGCTGGGCGCTGGTGATGCTAGTATCGCTTTCCATGGCGTTGTCCTTTCTTGTTGGTGTTGTCGGCGGTCATCTGACTTGGGCAGGAGCTGTGGTTGCTTTGGTTTTCCTCGTAGGACGCTCGAATCTGCGATAGACATCCTTAAGGTTCAACTCGATCTGCTCTGGAGGCACTACCTTGCGCTTCCTCATGAGGCAGTCGTTGTAATCTTTTCCTTCTGGCGGCGGCTCAATGCCTACGCTATAGCCGCGCCTGGTGAGAGCGGAAGCGATATGGTTCATCGCCTCTGTCCCCGGCTCGTCGTTGTCCATGTGGAGGCAGACGCGCTGGGTCTGAGGCTTGTCCTTGAGGTATTGGATGAGTGATTGTGGGAGCCTGTCCAAGCTGTTGTCGCTGCTTGCTGGCTGGATGCCGCCGAGCGACAGCAGGGAAAGTCTTCGAAAGTCGCTGTCGAGATCCACCATGATGGTCGCGTATGAGAGCGCATCAATTGCCCCCTCGAATACATGGACGATACTAGCAGGGTTGTTGGGAGCAAGCCTGAACGCAAACCGTTTGTCGCTACCTTTTACCTCACCCTTGAAGTCGCCGCCGCAGTCCCTGACAGCAGCATAACGGGCTTTGCCGTCATGGTCATGACCAACAAACACTACGCGGGGCTTGTTCTTGTGGCTGGTTTCATAGACGATTCCCTTCTTGATGCAGTGGCTGATGACAAGGGGGTCTATCCCACGAAGTCCGAGGTAGCCCTGCACACGGATGTTAGACGACGCAGGCAGCGGCAGCGCGAAGCTGCTTCTGACGATGGGCATCCTGTCCAGCTTGCTCTCTATTGGGATGCGCTGGCACCCTATAAGGTGTTCTACCGCATCAAGGAAGCTCATGCTCCTCACCTTGATGAGATAGTCAAGCGCGGTTCTTCCTCCGAAGCCTCGGCTCCACCAGTACCATCGGCCATTTGAGATTTTCAATGAGTCGTGTGTCTTGGTGCTGTAGGTTGAGTTGGAGAGCCTGACAAGCTCGTCAGGCTCATAGTTCTGTAGATAGGTGAGCAGGTCAATTCTCTTGACCTGCTCGATTACAGATGGGTCAATGTAGGGCATGGTTGCCTCCTATTCTGTTATTAGGATTTGCTATCGGAAATGGTCTCTGATTTTGATAGACGCTTCCGGTTCGCCCCTGTCATCGTCAGGGCTTTCCAGCATCACGCTGTCCTTCTCGTCCATATTGAGAAGGGAGTCAAGCTCGGCGAGACGCTTTGACTTCTCTTCCAACTCACTCTCCTGCGCAAAAGGCTTGTTAATCTCTGCCCTTGCGCTTTCCAACTGCTCCTTTGTGTTAGCAAGGCGCTCACGAGCAATGTTGAGCTTCTCAGGCATCCGCTCTATCTCGTTGTCAATTCGTGTGATGCAGCCTAGTGGGTCTGTACCGATTGTCACGGGATGATGCAGTCTACCTCTGGGCGCGACTGCGTATTCGCGGGAAACAACATCGAAGGAGAGATAGAGGGGAAGGCCACGGTAGTTGCCGATGTGGATGGCGTCTGGGGAGGTCATCTTCTTGGTTAGAGCAAGAATAGCCTCACCAGCGTCCTTCCTTGCAGAGTGTCCTTTGTCTCCTACGACTATCGAGAAGCTCTCCTTGTCCCTTGGCTCGTTTGATGCGATTGTCTTGATGTCGGCTTCATAGCCTTCAATGCGCTCAGATAGCCCCTTGATCTGCTGGGGGTAATACTTGGCTACCATGTCCTCTAGCTGGTATCGCTGGGAGAGGCGGTTACCCTTCAGGAGCTTCAAGCGTGCTACCTCTACGTCGAGGTCCATCTTCTCCTTTATGGCAGGATCACCTGCGGCAAGCGCCTTTATCTCGGCGTAGGAAAGCGCCACCTCATCGCAGTCGGCGACAGAGCGCACCGGCGACTTGGAGGTCATTATCTGACTGATGAACTTCTGCTTGTTCTCAACTAGCTGGAAGCTATAAGCGTCAAACGTACCCTCGGTCACGTAGCGGTAGATCTCCACCTCGACGTTTCGGTTCCCCTGGCGCACGATGCGGCCTGTTCTCTGCTCAAGGTCTGCTGGTCGCCATGGGCACTCGCAGTCATGTATTGCGATGAGCCTGTCCTGCACGTTGGTGCCTGACCCCATCTTGGGCGTGGAGCCTATGAGGACACGAACCTGGCCGCTCCTGACCTTTGCGAACAGCTCTGCCTTTTTCGCCTCGGTATCCGCCGTGTGGATGAAGGCTATCTCACTCTCTGGGATACCGAGCATCAAGAGCTTCGAGCGCATATCATTGTAAACGCTGAAATGCGCGTCTCCTTTAGGGGTGGAAAGGTCGCAGAAGACTAGCTGGGTAGCCTTAGTGTCTGAATGAGCCTCCCAGATGCGGTGGACATTCTCGCAGATGGCGACAACCTTGCTGCTCTCGAAGTCCGGCAGTCGCTCGTCGATGAGGCGCTGGTCTAAGGCGAGCTTTCGCCCATCAGTAGTGATCTTCAGCATATTGTCCTCAGTGGGATCAACCATGCCACCCCTCACGCGGTCAGCACGGTTGGAAAGTCCAGCGACAAGCTCCTTTTGGAACTCGCTCGGCTTGACCGCGACGTTATGGAAGTTGGCCTTGGGAACGGGAAGGTCGAGCATGTCCGCGGTCTGGATGTCTGCCACCTGCTTGAAGAGCGTCATCAGCTCCGGCAGGTTGTAGAAGCGTGCAAACCTCGTTTTTGCTCGATAGCCAGTGCCTTCAGGCATCAGCTCCACCGCTGTCACCTGCTCGCCGAAGGTGGATGCCCAGGCATCGAAGTGTTGGAGGTCCAGGGTGCGAAGCGTGTCGTATTGGAGGTATCTCTGCACGGTGTAAAGCTCAGTCATGGAGTTTGAGATCGGCGTGCCGGTAGCGAAGATAACCCCTTTGCCGCCGGTTGCCTCATCAAGGTAGCGGCACTTCATGAACAGGTCGGAGGACTTCTGCGCCTCTGTTGATGCGATACCTGCCACATTTCTCATCTTAGTGTAGAGGAAGAGGTTCTTGTAGTAGTGGCTCTCGTCGATGAAGAGGCGGTCTATGCCGAGTTCCTCGAAGGTCACGGTATCGTCCTTCCTCGACTGGTCGTTGAGCTTCTCTAGCCTTACCTGTAGGTTCCGACGCGTGCTCTCAAGCTGCTTGACGGTGGGGTTCTTGCCGCGCATACGATCCAGCTCAGCTATTCCTTCAGTCAGCTCATCTATCTGGTCTTGGAGCATCAAAACCTGGCGCTCGTTGCTTACCGGTATCTTCTCGAACTGGCTGTGCCCGATGATCACTGCGTCATAGTCGCCGGTGGCGATACGCGCGCAGAACCTCTTGCGATTTCTCTTCTCGAAGTCGCGCCTGGTGGCAACAAGGATGTTTGCAGACGGGTAAAGCGTGAGGTATTCTGCCGCCCACTGCTCGGTGAGGTGGTTCGGCACCACGAAAAGCGACTTGCTGGCAAGCCCCAGGCGTTTCAGCTCCTGGGATGCCGCCGTCATCTCCCAGGTCTTGCCTGCTCCCACAACATGGGCAAGCAAGGTGTTTCCCCCATAGATGACACGAGCCACGGCATCTACCTGATGTTTCTGGAGCATGACCTCTGAGTTCATGCCTGGGAAGGTCAGGTGGCTACCATCGAATGAGCGCTGACGGTAGGCGTTGAAGGTGTCGTTATAGATGCGGCAAAGCCTTATCCGTCTCTCAGGTTCTTTCCATACCCAGTCTTGGAACGCCGCCTTGATCGCCTCCTGCTTTGACTGGGCGATCGCCGTCTCCCTCTTGTTCAAGACAGGGTGCGTCTTGCCTTCCTCGTCCTTCGGATAGTCGAAGATGCGGGTATCTTTGAGGTTCAAGGCATCCTCGATGAGCCTGTAGGCGTTTGCCCTGTGCGTCCCGTAGGTCGATAAAGACTCGATGCTTTGGCTGTCGCGGGTCTTTCCCTCTATCGTCCACTGGGAGGTCTGGCGGGTGTAGTGCACGCGGATGCTGTATCGGTGGTAGCTTACTGTGTTTAAGAGCTCAAACATGAAAGCCTTGATGTCTTCCGGCGGTATCCAGGTGGCACCCAATCTCACCGATATGTCGGCAGGACCGAGGTCAACCGGCACCACCTTCTCAAGCGCCTCGATGTTTGATTGAAGCGAAGGGTCTGATGTTATGGCCATCTGCGCTGCTTTGAGCTTTTCTCGGATATTGCCGGAGAGGTACTCATCTGCGCTTTGCCACTGCGGGTTATCTGCTGGGCTTCCCGGTACCTTGAATATGATGCCCTCAAGCTCACTGGTGATGACCCCTTCCTTCATTTTGGTGAGCTGCGCCATGAAAGCGACATCCACCTTTGCCCGCTCGGATAGGGACACCGCCAGTGCCTCTGCCGGTGTGTCTGCCGACGTGATAACGGCATGGGGGCGGATGGTACGCTTGGTGAAGAGGTCTGCCTTACGAAGCAGCTTGCCATCCTCGTCAAGATGCTCTAGCGAGCAGAGCAGCGGATAGGCTGAATCAAGCTGGAATGCTACGGCGTTGGCGCGAGAGGAAAGCAGCCCATGCTTTGCCGTGTAGCTGTCATAGAGGAAGTTCAGCGTCTTCTGCTCTTTGGCGATGTCCTCATCCTGCGCGTCGTTTGCTTGTAAGTCAATGAGCTGTCTCAGGCTCTCACGTATAGCGAGCATCCCTTTGACTCTGGCCTCTGCCGTCTTGTTGAGCTCGGCGGGATACATCCGCGAGTTCTCGCGGTAGTAAAGCTTGTTCTCGCGCAGGGTGTATGAGTAGTTTCGAACCGTAGGGTCTGCGAGGACAGAGTTATCGACCTCGCTTTCATCGGCTACGCGCTCATAGGCAGTAATCTGTGCCTGGATGTTCTCGACAGCCTCGTCAAGAAGCGTCCTCAAGTCCTGATCCGGATAGGGCTTGCAGGTGGTGTTAGATTCATTGCCGTACATGCGGCTGTCATGCGTCATCTCGCCGAGCACCATCTCGGGGTTATCTGCAAAGTACGAGTTGATGATTATGCCGTCGTTGGTCGTGCCGAGATGTACCCAGTCAGGCTCAATGGCTATGGGAACCTCACGTTTCTGCAAAAACACGATGTCTGCGGTGACCTCGGTACCGGCGTTGGCGAGGAAAGCATTGTTAGGAAGCCGGATGGCACCGACAAGCTCAGCACGCTCGGCCAGATAGCGGCGTACACTCGGGTTCTTCTTGTCAAGTGTCCCCGATGAGGTGACGAACGCGACGATGCCGCCGGGACGCACCTTGTCCAGAGCCTTAGCGAAGAAGTAGTCGTGTATGAGGAAGCTGTGCTTGTCATATCGCTTGTCAATGACGCCATAGCTGCCGAAGGGGACATTGCCGATGGCGATGTCAAAGAAGTTGTCCTCGAAGCCCGACTTTTCGAATCCCTGAATGCGGATGTCAGCGGATTGGTAGAGCTGCTTGGCTATGCGCCCGGTGATGGGGTCAAGCTCGACCCCGAAGAGCTTGCTACCCTTCATCTCATCAGGCAAAAGCCCCAAGAAGTTGCCGATGCCGCAGGACGGCTCAAGGATGTTTCCTGACGTGAACCCCATCTGTGAGAGTGCCTTGTATGTCGCACCAATGACGACCGGCGACGTGTAGTGGGCATTTAGGGTGGATGCCCTGGCTGCCGCGTACTCATCTGCTTCCAGCAAGCTCTCAAGCTCTTTGCGCTCATTAGCCCATGGGCCTACATCATCGAAGGCTTTTTGGAGTGCGCCCCATCCGACATAGCGGGAGAGCACTTCCTGCTCTTCCGGCGTCGCCAGCCTGTTTTCTGCCTCTATTGATTTCAGTGTTTTGATGGCCGCGAGGTTGAAGGAGAGCTTCTCTTTTGGGGTGCCCACTCCCAGTTCATCATCGGTGATGCGAAAGTCGATTGGGACGTGGGTTTGCAGAGCTGTTTCCTTTTCGGCTGGTTGCCCTTCAACCTCGACCTCACGAGCCATGTCCTCTACTGCAAGGGTGGTGATGTGGCTCATTAGCCAGTCAAGTGATTCGACACGGAAGACAGGAAACCCCGTATTGGCAACGAAGGTCTCGTCAAGCAGCCTTACCTTGCTTGAATCCTCTAGAACCTCGTCAACGACGAAGCTCCTGTTGCCGTCTTCTATCCGCAGCCCGACGAGGCTCTCTAGATCTGTTTGGCCAAGCTCGATATCGATGGTGTTCTCACCAGCCGCTATCGACTTCTCGGAGTATTCACGCAGGTGGTCGTTCAAGGGATTTTCGACAAACCTACGGTTGAACTCGTCGCGGGCCATCTCGCGGGGAAAGAGCGGTGACGTCTCGTCAAAGAGCGAGACTTTCTCATCGTCGAGTCCTACCAGCTCATAGGCATCCTGCCCGATGTGCACGACGGTGCCGAGGGGCAAGTGGTTGGGGAATTCATCCCCAGAAAGCAAAGAAGCGGCTGTCTCTTTCTCAGCCGCTTCCTCGATGAGAGCTTTCTGTTCTACTTCGGAGGGTAGCTCTAAGAATACACCAACTCCCTCATCACGCTCTCCCGAGCCTGTGCCTGAATCTGCGCCATCGCCTGCGCCCACCTCAATGGGTCTTTCGCTTTCAGGCTCTCGTCCACTCCTTGCCTCTTCATCATCTGTGTGCTCAATGTCTCCATACGCTCCGATGCCTGATCCTCGGTCTGTATCAGATGTTCCGTCAGCTTGCTCGAGGTCAGGAGGTTGGTGTAGATCACCGGCTTGTTCTCTTTCAGGTGCCGGAGCCTCATCAGTGCCAGTGGGCCGAGCGGCCCCGTCTGCTGTTCGTCTTGTACCAGTGTCGGCAGCCTGTAGTCGCCGACCCTCGTGAGCGTCATCTCCATCGTCTGTCCTTTCTCTTTTGGTGTCTGTCTCAACAGTCTGGATGGGTTCTTCAGTCTTTGCAACTGTGCGAATCTGCGGGTGCCTGCCGCGCTCTGTCGTCAAGGCATAGGCGGCGATCTCACGAAGTGCCGTCTCTGCGATATCTGAGACCGCGCAACCGAGCGCATTCATCGTCTCTTGGGTGTCAAAGTATGCAAACGCGCCCCTAAACGCCCTGTTAAGCAGTACTTCTTTCTCTTTAGTAAGGCCGCAACGCTCATGGAGCATCAAAGCAACAGACGGGTAGGTTGCCGCGAAAAGGTGTGACTTCACGTCCTGTGCGTCCAACCCCTCAAGGCGGCTTCCACCGACACATGCCATCAGCTCGTCTGCATAGGCGCTGAGACTGTCACTTGTGATATTAATGGCCGTCTCGTTAATGGCGGCTTCAAGGTTTTCCGTGTGCTTCAGTTCCCCGAAGGCGGCATCCAGCGTCTCGATGATGCCTGCTGCATCGTCATCCTCAAGCTCCCAAACCGGCACAGCCTTGGCGCTCCTGCCTGGGTGGGTGTCTGTGATGTCGAAGTAGTACCTCGGGTGGCGGCTCCCAGGCTCACCGAACACGGCGATGCCGGTAGCCCCCTTGTTCACCCAGCGTCCGAAGAACCTGTTCCACTTCTCAATCTCAAGGACTGCTGTGGCGTCGGGGCGCTGTGAGAAGACGAGCACCTGCTCGTCGAAGGGCAGCTTGTAGTTGTGCGATGCCGAGACGAGGAAGTCTCGCCATACAACAGGGTCTTTCAATGACGCTATCACGTCGTTGTAGTAATCGCTTACCTTTGCAACAGTGGTGGCCATCTCTTCACCTCCTTGTCAGTGTTCATGTTCACTCCCATATATCTGTGTCCTCACAGCACTCAACCGACAGCATGAGGTCGCACCCGTACTCAGTGAACGAGTACCAGTTGGTGTGGTCGAAGCGATCATCGGATAGCTGCCTTGAGCGGATGATGCCGAGCGCCACCAGGCGTTCAAGCTCGAAGCGGGCGGTGTGGCGGGTGAGGTAGGGCATGACGTTGGTCAGCGAGCGTTGCCCCATGCGGAGCCACCGCCTCCCGTCGAATACGCTGGTCTCTGCTGGACAGTGCCCAGCGCACAAGTCCCACAGGCACTGCGCGACAAGCGCCGACCTGATACCGATGCGCGAAGCAAGCTCCACGTTAAGGGGCTGGATCATGGTGTATTCCTTTCTGGTTGGGGTTATGTAAGATAAGAGCAAGCTATGCAATGACAATAAACACGCTTGTGGTTAAGGCTTCTTTTGGTCGGGTGTTATTATTTGTAGCCACAGAAAACATTAATACTTGGAGCGAACAAGTACTTGGAGGTCATGGAAGTGGATAGAATGCAATTGGTTGCACCCTGCGGAGTGAACTGCGGTAACTGTGGCCTTTTAGAAGAAAACATCACTGAAGACATTAGGGCGAGACTGGCTGAGTTTCGAAGCATAACGCCAGACGATGCCGTTTGCAAAGGGTGCAGATCTGAACAAGGCAACTGTGTATACATCGGGGATACTTGTGCCACTTGGGCATGTGCTGAAAAGATAGGCGTTACCTATTGTTTTGAGTGTGGCGAGTTTCCATGTGTGAAGCTGCTGCCTTCCGCAAAGGGCGCTCACCGTGGTCATAATATAAAGCTGTATAACCTTTGCAGGATGCAGCGAAATGGTATTGAGGCTTGGATGGACGAATCTGCACAAATCCAAAAGCTATACTTTGAAGGCGAGCTAGTCGTTGGCCAAGGCCCAGTGTTAGAAGATGAGTAGGTCGAGGTTTTAGCAAGCAGTCACTTTCAGCAGGTTTCGCACAATTCACAGGACGTGTGCCAGCAAGGTAGACTTGCGCCATTGACTGCGAGCATGTGAGGAAGTGATGGCGATGTTGAAAGCACTGAGGGTTTCAAAGACAATAATCTCAATAGCGATACTGCTTTTCGTTGTGTTGGTCATCTGGGGTATCTATACCGCGATGAACTCTGCTGCGGGCTACACGCTCTCCCAGTCGGCTGATGCCTTGGAGAAACCTGCGGAAAACGCCGCTGTCAATACTTCTGCACAACCTGGAGCCAGTAGCTCTAATGGTACCAACTCGGACACTCAAAGCGACAAGTCACCCGATGACGCACCACCCAAGCCTGACTCATCTGACACAAGCCAAAACACGGACAGTGGCACCGACATAGGCAGCAGCACGGCCTCTGGAAACTCCAATAATTTTGCCGGAAACAGTACTGGCGGCACATCTGCTAGCTCTCCCAGCAGCAGCTCATCGAGCAACAACACCCCTTCAACACCATCAACACCAACAAGCACCTATCATCCTGCATGGGACGAGTGGGTTGTTGAAGGACATTGGGATGACGTATATGTTGCAGCCACCTATGGGCAACGCGCCGTCTATGGCTCAATCTGCAATGATTGTGGTGTAGATGTCTCGGGTATCGCTGTGGCGCATCTGAAGGAGACGCACCACAGCGGCTACCACGAGGGTATCGTTAGGTATGAGGACTATGTGATTATCCCTGCCTCTACCGATAGGGTTTGGGTTGATACCTCACACTGGGTACATCACACAGAGTATTGGGGCTAGCCTACATAGACAACTGTTCTTGTCGCTCCACCCTTATCACAGGTAATCAGCGTGAAGAGCTTTGCTACTTCTTCTACTGCTGGCTCCTCGCATCTTGATGGAGCACTTTCCCAGAGCTGTAGAAAATATTCTTGCAATCCTTCGATTGACTCGAACTCCACTTGCTTCTCGTAACCATAAGGGGATACTTCCATAGCTGCCCTGACAAGGAGGACGTAGTTCTTCTCCGGGGTCTGGATAACCACCTGTTGGTGAGCAGCAAGATAGCTCTGATCAAGGTAGTAGGTAAGCGTGGTAAACATAGAGTCATCGTAGTAGCCCATGTTGTGGGCGAATATGATGACATTCGATGATTCGATAGTACATCCGGCGTCTACATAGGCACAGCCGTAGAAGTTATAGTTGCCATATGCATCGTAGTCTAGGTAATGCGTGGGCGCATCTGTGTGCGCCTGCACAATGGGGTAGTCGATGGGGGTTTCCGGGATGGTGATCCACGCGACTATATCGGGGTTCACCGACTGCCAGTACGCCCAGTCTATCCCCTGCACTTCGATGATTTCTTCCGTGACAGGGGAAAGGACGACAACAGGTGTCGCCGTCCTCCCCTCGGTTGGCTTCGATGCTGCTCTTTGCAGCTCATGCGGCACAAGGATTGTGCATATAGCAGCAATGGCCATTATGAGTACCAGTAGCCCTGCTGTTATCTTGACGAGGCGTTTACCCTTCTTGTTATCCTTCATCGCTGCCCTCGTCTGTGTTTTCCTTCTTCTTATGGAGGTTCATGAAGGCGTAGATGCCACCGCCCACGCCCAGGCATCCGAGCAGTATGAGAACGGCAACAGGTATTGATGCGTCTCGTCCGGTTCTGTCAAGCGGCGGGCTTGTGGGCTTCGGCTTGTCGGGTGTCTTCGGTCTCTCTGGAACGTCAGGCTCGTCAGGCACGGGCTCTGGCTCGTCATACATCTCGACAAGCTGTATCTCTCCTGTGTCCTCTACCGTGAAAGGCACGTCCTGTGAGATGAGGTATCCATCAGGGGCGGTGTGCTCGCGTAAGATATAGTCGCCTTGAGGGAGCCTTTCGATGAGGTAGGGTTCTGTGGTTGTCACCCACTCATAAAGCGGCTCGTCTGCGACGTTGCCCTCGTCATCGACTGGGAATATCTGCAAGGCAGCGCCTTCGACGGGCTTTCCAGTCGTGATGTCTGACTTGGTGATGAGAACCTTCGTGAAGTCGTTGGTGAAGATTACCTCAAAGCATTCCTTGCCCTCGATAAGCCCGTTCTCGTCAACGGATACCTCGATGACCTCATCGCTCATAAGATAACCAGGAAGCGTTACTACCTCGTAGATGAGGTAGTCGCCTTGGGGCAGGTAGGGATAGGTCGCATACCCGTCTGCGCCAGTGGTGACGTAGGCGGTATAACCCTCTGCATCCTCAATGGCAAACGTCACGCCGCAAAGCGGCTCGCGTGTCATCTCATCGAGTTTCAGGATACGGACGGTGGTCGGTGTGTCTTCTGCGTCTACTCCAACGATGTTGATTGTCGCCAGTTGGTCGATATAGGAAAGCTCGACAAGGTAGCTCGTGAGGTTTATCGCGTATCCGTCTGGTGTCGCAATCTCCTTTACGCGATAGGTTCCGAGGTAAAGCTCATCAGACAGTGCCATACCGTCTGCGTCGGTGACAAGGATCGCCACCACATCGTCTTTCGCCGCACGGAGCGTATCGTCAAGCGTGTAGATGTCTGCGGCAGCGAATACGGCATAGGTGGCACCGGCCACTGCCTCGCCGGTTTCCTCATCGGTCTTCTGTATGAGTATCTGGGCTTTCGCTGGTGCGTCATAGCAGACGATGACCAGCGGGTCGTCCCATTCGTAACGCTCGGTTACCGAGAATGGGATGTCTACAGGGTTCAGAAGATAGCCGATGCCGCTGTGGGCAGGAGCTTCGATCTCACGGAGCAGGTAGTCGCCGACAGGAAGCATCTCAGGGAGCAGCAGCCAGCCGTCCTCGTCTGAGGTGAACACGTCAAGCACCTGCGTCTTCGGATAGTGGATGGTCATGGTGATGGCCTCGCCTGTCTGTGCGTTAATGACCTGCCACTTAGAGGGAAAGGGAACTGCCTCACCTGTCTCCGCATCCCGCTTCTCTATGCGGATAGCAGCGGGGATAAGCGTGTTTCCAACGATATAGGTGTGGCGCTCGGTGTTCTGCTTGACCGTTGCAATAAATGGCCAGGCAAGGGAGTAGCCGTCTGGCGCGTCACGCTGCACCACAAGGTAGCTGTCATAGGGAAGCGCACCGGCATCCTCAGCAATCCTCGGTCTTGTGGTGTAGGTTCCGTCAAGCCATTGGGTTACCACCACCCCTGCTGCAATAGTCGATGCCACGCCGTCTGCATCAGTCACAAGGGAAAGAGCTGGCACGGCTCCCACATTCGGCATTGTGCCCACATAGTCACGTGAAGCATACAGGTCGAAGGTGATGCCTGCCTCCGGTGTTTTCAACTCTGAAGGGAGGTCAGGCGTGGTAACCTCGTCCTCTTGGTACTTCACCAAAATGACGTCCCCGCGCACGATCTGCTCGCGCACGGTCGGTGCGTTGTAGACGTAGAGGAACTCGCCGTCTGTGCCGTTATCGGTGATGTGGAAGAGGTAGGTCGTGTTGGGAAGCCCAGGTGCGATGAGCAGGTATCCTGTCGGGGCCTTCGTCTCCTGGACGGTGAAGCTACCTATGGGGATGGTGGGGTCTCCTGCGCTGTTGGTGTAGAGCGGGTCGCCTGAGATCAGGTAGTCTGCATCAAGTGCACAGAATCCGTCCTCGTCAGTGGCAAGCACCCAGGTGCGGAGCGGTGTCGCCGCCTGTGCCTCTGCAAGAGTGGCGTATTGGGCGTCGTAGTACCTCACGGTGAACTGGGCACCCGCAAGTGAGGCGACGTCACTTCCCGCATAGGGCTGCAAGGTATCTGCATCGACCTTTGCAAGCAGGATGCCTATCGGGTCGTTCTTGGGTCTGTCAGAGGCATTCACCCTCACAGTGACGTTCGCGGCAACGGTCACATGGTAGATGGTGTCGTCTACTGCGTAACCTTCAGGTGCCTGGTACTCGCGCACCCAGTAGGAGCCGATCCTGAGGTCGTTTGCCCTGCCGTAGCCTGCTGCATCGGTGGTGATGAAGGCCACGCGGTTTGTCTGGGTAAAGGCGTCTGCCTGCGAGCTGTAGACCCCGTACCTTGCACCAGCAAGCGTGTAGCACCTGTTGCCGTCTGTGATCGACGGGTTGGCAGAAGTCTTCTGAAGCTCGATGTGCCCGAGGCAAGGCTCAGACCAAAACACCGCAAGGTCTTGGGCATAACCGGCCGAGAAGTAGGTTCCATGTCCGATATAGGCATCCTTGTTGGCGTTGTAGTAGGCAATTGCCTCATTCTTTATGCTGATCTGGTTAGCGTCAGAGACACCGCAGTCTGTGCGGAGCCCTCCTGGAAAGACACTGCCTTCCATGGTCTCCCAGACAAGCATCTGGGTGATGAAGTACTTCTGGCGGGCATCAAGCCACGAGACGCTGTTCACATAGTCTTGCATGAGCGCGATCTTTGTGACCGCGCCCTGCCCAATCATGCTTACTGCGTTATAGGCGATGACGGTGACTCCGAGCGCGAATTGCGTGTTGAACTCCATGCAGTAGGCATAGTTGCCATCGACTGAAAGCCTGCTGATAACCGAGTAGTAAGTACCCGAGTCGTAGAGCTGGACGTAGACGTCCTCGCCACCAGTCGTGGCGGCATATGCCTGTTCAGGCTTGGAGAGGGTGACTAGGCTTATAAGCATTGACAGTGCCAGAATAAGGCAAAGCGTCATCCTGCCTTTATGCCCCCTCCTTACCTTGATGTCTTGGCTTGGATACCCTTCTTCTTTGAATCTCATATGGAATCCTTTCCTTAGAAATGAAAAATCGACCTCGCTGGGTCGCCTATAGTTGGTTCGTTATTCTGTTTTCTTCAGTCGCTTAGTATCGAGTTCTGTCTCTCTTCTCACCTATCCTTTCTTTTCGGCTGGTAAATACACCAACCGAAGGGGTGGGTCTGGGAGGGGAAACGGCTGAAAATGCTACTGGACGGCAGACTGGGTTTTTGAGACTGCCCCCTTGGTCTGTCCCTAGCGCTCCATTCCACGGCTGCGCTCGCGCTTACGGTACAGCTCCAAGGCTTTGATGATGGTCTCCTCGATCTTGGCAACCGGTGTGCCTGCATCGAAGTACCGGGAGAGCTTGTCTCTGGGAATCTTGATCTTGTCTACCTGATTTGGCTTTTGCTCACGGAGGATGGAAAGGGTCACATCGCTGTTCAACCTGCCCTCCTGCGAGAACTGCTTTAGCTTGTATGCCTGGGCAAGTGATGGCGTTGCCAACTCAAGCTCAATTGTGTCTAGCAGGTCTTTCTGTTCTCCTTCGGAAAGGTAGGAAAGTTCAACTGCTGGACGGAACGCCATCTTGCCTTCATCTACCATCTTGAGAATATCGGGGATTAGCTCGGTGAGGCGGATATAGCGCTGAATCTGACTTGGGCTTTCACCTGTTTGTTCAGCAAGAACGTCTCTCGAAACCGTGCCTGATAAATTCTGTTCCAATGGAACAGAATTATTGGCGGGCCTCCCTGCTTGTCGTCTCATAGCCTCCAATTTCATTCGGTAAGCCTTGGCTTTTTCGCTTGGCAGCACATGCTCGCGCTGCATGTTTGCGTTGACCATGAATACGATGGCAGCGTCCCTGTCCATCTCGCGGACGATTACCGGCAACGTCTTCAATCCTGCAAGCTCGGATGCCGCTTTTCTGCGGTGTCCGCTTACAAGCTCGTACCTGCCGTCCTCTTTCTGTCTCGCTATCGCAGGGGTAAGGACGCCATGCTCGCTGATGTTTTCAACAAGCTCCCTCATATCTTCGTCGATGCGAACCTGATAGGGGTGGTCTGGGAATGCGTCGACTTCCACAATCGGGATGTCGATGACCCTCTCGCGCTTGGCATCGTCGCGCTCTTCCTGGGTGGTGAAAAGCTCATCGACAGAGGCCAGTCTTGGCTTTAGCACGGGCTTTGCCATCGTCTACCACCTCCTTCGCCAATTCAGCGTAGGCTTTGGCGACCTTACTGTTCTTGTCGTAGGCAAACAGGCTCTTGCCGAACATCGAGGTCTCGGCGGCTGATACCGCCAGGGGAATCTCGGTCTTGAAGATGGGGATGCGCTCTGAGTAGTTCTCTCTGATGGTCGAGACCATCTCTCGCGCGATGTTCGTCCTGTTGTCCACAAGGGTGAGAAGGATGCCCGCAATCTTTAACTTGGGGTTGGGTTGGTGCTTGACCTTGTTCACAGTCTTGATGAGCTGCGTCATGCCCTTCGCTGGCAGGTAGTGCGTCTGCACGGGGATGATTACACTATCTGCTGCCGTGAGCGCGTTTATTGTAATCATGCCCAGCGAGGGCATACAGTCGATGAGTACGTAGTCATAGTCATGCTTGATACAGTCCAGCCAGGACTTCAACGTGTACTCGCGGCTCATGGCGTTTACCAGACCCATCTCGATGCCAGACAGCTCGATGTTTGAGGGCATAAGGTCAACGCCTTCCTCGTGCCTGAGAATCCCTGCTCTCATCTCGATGTCATCATCGCGGATGACAGCTTCTAGATGTGTTGCCAGCGTTACCTCGAGCGAGTCTGCGTCTTGCCACCCGAGGCTGCACGTAAGATCGCTCTGGGGATCGGCGTCGATACACAGGACTTTCTTGCCCTGCATCGCCAAGGCAATTCCGAGATTGGCGGCAGTCGTGGACTTTCCCACACCTCCCTTCTGGTTCGCGATAGCTATTACATTGCAATGCGACATAAAACCACACTCCTTTCGTTGTTGGATAATTGCCGCGAGCGCGGCTATGTAAAGTTGATTTCGCCCCGAGTTTGGGCAAAGAAAAACGAGGCTCCTTGGGTGGAACAAGTGCCTCGTTTTGGTTGTTGTTTCGTACTATGTAATCAAAGCTCGGTTATTTTGTCATCCCATTGTCATCCCAACGCTATCAAAACCCTCTCTTTATGCCATCTACCAGCGCAAATAGAAATTGCCTGTTTACTCCCACTCGATGGTGCCGACGGGTTTGGGGGTGAGGTCGTACAGGACGCGGTTGATGCCGGGCACTTCGTTGGTGATACGTTCGGTAATGCGCTCAAGCAGGTCGTAGTCAAGCCGCTCGATAGTGGCGGTCATGGCGTCAACGGTGTTGACGGCACGGATGATGACGGCACGCTCATAGCAACGTGCGTTGTCACGCACTCCCACTGACTTGAAGTCTGGTACAGCAGTGAAGTACTGCCATACCTTGCCTGCAAGCCCAGCACGGGCGAATTCTTCGCGGAGGATGGCGTCGGATTCGCGTACGCATTCGAGACGCTCACGCGTGATGGCTCCAAGGCAGCGCACACCGAGACCGGGTCCGGGGAAGGGCTGGCGTTCGACCATGCTCTCAGGCAGGCCTAAAGCCTTGCCGCAGGCGCGAACTTCGTCTTTAAAAAGCATCTTGAGGGGCTCGACGAGCTCGAATTGTAGATCGTCGGGCAAGCCGCCGACATTGTGGTGTGCTTTGACCGCCTTGGCGGTCTTGGTACCGGACTCGATGATATCGGGATAGATGGTGCCCTGACCGAGAAAGGCGATGCCTCCAAGCTCATCTTCGAGCTTGCGTGCTTCTTCCTCAAAGACACGGATGAATTCGGCGCCGATGATCTTGCGCTTTGCTTCTGGGTCAGCAACGCCGGCGAGTTTGTCGAGGAAACGGTCGACTGCGTCAACGTAGACGAGGTTGGCGCCAAGCTCTTTTGAGAAGACCTCGATGACCTGCTCGGGCTCGCCTTTGCGCAAGAGGCCATGATTCACATGCACGCAGGTGAGCGCATCACCGATGGCGCGGATGAGCAGGGCTGCCACCACACTGGAGTCCACGCCGCCCGAAAGCGCAAGCAGCACCTTCTTGTCACCGATCTGCTTTTGCAGGAGCTCGACCTGATCGGCAATGAAGTTCTCCATATTCCAATTCGCCTGTGCCTTGCAGGTATCAAAAACAAAGTAACGCAGCGTATTGGTACGTGCTTTGATGTTTTCAGGCCAG
>Ga0123356_10001408_pt1 | contig 26624 bp, 17 predicted proteins | sample TergutEmb28metaG_2_FD_92546 | JGI IMG/M metagenome (GOLD analysis project Ga0123356, IMG submission 92546) | Embiratermes neotenicus P3 segment gut microbial communities from Petit-Saut dam, French Guiana - Emb289 P3 | ecosystem: Host-associated > Arthropoda: Insects > Digestive system > Gut ...
AATGTTAATCCCAATTTTGCGAATAAGGTTTCAGCATCTTTTTTTACATCTTCATCTACTCTTATTGAAACATTTGTTTGTGCCACAGCTAACACCTCCTTTTCCCATACATTGTACACCATTATTAAATACATTGTCAATATTATTCTCGCACTTGTGCTGCAATTTCGTAATTGCTACTGCTGTTTACACGGACTCTCACCGCTGTTTACACGGACTCTCACCGCTGTTTACACGGAAAAATAAGTATTACAATTCGAACAGATCCTTGAGGGTTACTTCTGATTGTACAATTCCTGTGTGGCTGTTTTCAACGAGTCCATAAGTTGTCACCATTGTAAGGTGCACGGCTTTTTTTGTTTTTGTTTCTGCTTCGAATACAGCAATTTTATTGCGTAGATTCGTTTCATCTTTTGCAGATATGACATACTCAGATTTGCAATATTTTAGCTCACATAAATTTATTATGCCGTCTTTTCTGTTAAATATTAAATCTATCTGAGCACCGGGCGAAGACTTCCTGCTGCTCCATGATGATATTTCGGTTGAAATCGTTGAAATACCAAGAGCTTGTTTAATTTGCTCAAAATGAGATAGGCAGACTCTTTCAAAGGCAAACCCTTTCCATGCAGATAACGACGGACTTTCGAGGTTGCTTGTCCAGAATCGCGGGTTTTTTATTTTCTTATTCTTAATAAATCGTAAATGAAACAGGCTGAATGGGTCGATAAGTTGGTATATACAGAGATTGTCATCCATTGAGTAGTTTGGGTACGCTCTAATAAAACCGCATAACTCAAGCGCTTCAATAATTTGTGTGATACCTCCCCCTGAGGACAATCCGGTCATGCGAATAATTTCATCTCTAGTCAATCCTTTTAGCTTAGAACTCAAAGCTGTTATAACAGCGACATATTTTTCCGAGTTATTAAATAACGTAGAATATATTTCATTAAACTCTCCACGCAAAGAGCCATCTTCGTTAAAGCAGAGAGCATCTACATTTTGCGGCAAGCTCAAGCCTTTACCCAGTAAGCTTAAATAGTATGGAACTCCGCCGAAAATCATATATGCTTCACATATTCGATATTGTCCAAGATTAAACTCTTTACTTCGTAAATATACTTCTGTTTCTTTTAATGTGAAAGGAAGCAGCCGCATTCTCCTCGTTACCCTGTTGTGCAAGCCACCTTTGTTTTTTAAAAGGTTTTTTACAACCCACGATGTCGCTGAGCCGCATATAATAAGCAAGATATCAGACCTTCCGGATGCCCATCCGTTCCAGAAATGCTCCAAAGCTGCTTTGAAGCCTGACCTTGGTGTGTCTAGCCACGGCGCTTCATCAATAAAGATAATTTTCTTTTTTTTCTTTTTTGACTTTTCGAGTTTTTTTCTGAGTAGCGCAAATGCATCTAACCAGTTTGACAGATTATCTTCAGACTCTCCGAAGCAATTCCCGATTGCATGGTTCCATGTCCTAAGCTGCTCCTCCATCTTTTCTGTCGCCAGACCGGTGACATGGAAGCTGAGTGAATCGTTGAAATACTCACGAATCAGGAATGTTTTCCCGATTCGCCGTCTGCCGTAAACTACAAGAAATTCAGGAACGCCTGATTCATAGCATTGCTTTAGGACTGCTTTTTCTCTTTCACGACCAATAACTTCCATATCTTCCTCCTGCTATATTTCGCCATTATGCGCCGTTTTCACTATGTTTTGGCGAATAATAATCATTTGTGATCATAGTACCAGAAATACCGCAATTAGTCAATACGTCAAGGTTTTTCCTTGGTCATTATGCCCGCACTGTCAATTCGCAGCTATTTTTCGACAACTTATTACTCGCCAAAATACAACATCATCAACATGTTTTGGCGAACTATATATTTGTGATTGAAACTTTTTGGTTGCTTATGGTATAGTAATAGTGTCAAGAGTTGATATAGCTATTGATAATGAAGAGGATATGGTTTTACTAGTACCATGCAAAAAACAATTACAATTCTTGGTTCTACAGGCTCGATTGGTCGGCAGACTTTAGAGGTTGCAGAGCATCTCAATATTACTGTCACAGCTCTTAGTGCTGACAAGAGTATTGATTTGCTTGAGGAGCAAATTCGTAAGTTTAAGCCAAAGCTTGTTGCAGTTTATAATGAAGTTGCTGCAGCGGAGCTTGTAAAGCGTATAAGCGGCTCAAAAGAGTATGAAGGCAACGCTTCTCGCCCGCGTATCCTGCAAGGCAAGCAAGGGCAAATTGATGTTGCCCGAGAGAGTGGCGCTGATGTAATCGTCACCGCAATAGCAGGTCAAGCAGGGCTTGAACCGACACTCGCAGCGATTGAGACAGGCAAGCGCATTGCCCTTGCAAATAAAGAGCCGCTTGTTTGTGCCGGCGATGATGTAATGAGCGCAGCGAGAAAATTTGGCGCGGAAATAATCCCTGTGGATTCAGAGCATTCAGCGATTTTTCAGTGCCTTGCAGGAGCAGAGGCTCCCTATAAGGAAATAAATAAAATAATTTTGACAGCTTCGGGCGGACCATTTAGAGGGAAAACGCTCAGGGAGCTTGAAGATATCACTCCTGAGCAGGCTCTAAAGCACCCGAATTGGAGCATGGGCAAAAAAATCACAATTGACTCGGCAACCCTGATGAATAAAGGACTTGAACTTATCGAAGCAATGCACCTATTCGATATCAGCCCTGACCAAATTGAAGTCCTCGTCCACCCTGAGAGTATAATCCACTCAATGGTCGAGTTCAAAGACGGCAGCACAATCGCACAGCTGTCAAACCCTGATATGCGCCAGCCGATTCAATACGCACTCACATATCCCGGTCGTTTACCGTCACTGACTAAGCAGCTTAACCTCGCAGAGTTAAAAACACTGACCTTCGAAAAACCCGATATGCAAGCATTCCCTTGCCTTGGACTGGCTTACGATGCAGCAAGAAAAGGTCAAAAAGCCTGTGCAGCTCTAAACGAAGCAAACGAAATTGCCGTCGACTTGTTCTTATGTGGTAAGATAGGGTTTAATGAGATCCCTAATTTTATTAAGGATAAAACCTGTCAATAGAGAGGATAAAACCTGTCAAGGGGACGGTTCTTTTGACAGGCTTTGACAGTAAGAGAGGATAAACATGTTTATTGTACTTGGAATATTAGCATTTGGCATTGTTATCGCCGTCCATGAGCTTGGTCATTATATTTCTGCAAAGGCTCTTGGCGTTAAGGTTAACGAGTTTGCTATCGGTATGGGACCCAAGCTGCTTGCAAAACAAGGTAAGGAGACTCTGTACTCATTGCGTGCATTGCCGTTTGGTGGGTTTTGCTCTATGGAAGGTGAGCATGAAGAAGACGATGAGAACCCCGACCCGCGTTCATTTCTCAGCCAAAAACGCTGGAAACGTATTATTATCCTCGCTTCTGGAAGCATTGCAAATATAATCATTGCATTTATCGTAATCCTGATTTTAACCTCAGCTCAACACTTTTTCGTCGGCACAACAATCACAGGTATGCATAAAGATTTTCCAAATGCAGGTTTAGACGGTCTTATGCCCGGCGACCGTATAGTTTCGATTAACGGCGAACGTTTATTTTACATTGACGATTTTTCACTTTTAATGCAGCTAAATACGGGCGATACTATAGACCTCGTAATTAACCGTGACGGCAGACAAATTGATTTAAATAATTTTCCGCTTGCAGTACGACAATACGCAGTAGAAAGCGAAGCAGAGCGAGAGATTTACGGAGATTCGAGACCAAGATACGGGCTGAACTTCAACAGTATTGAAAACAGCTTCACTGAGACTGTCAAGTATTCGGTATACCAGACGTATAGTTACGTACGAATGATTCGCCTGAGTCTTGTAATGATGTTTCGCGGTGATGTAAGCATCAGCGATATTGCAGGGCCTGTCGGAATCGTGGGTTTCATGCACGATATAGGGCAAAATGCTCAGGAGCGCGGTGAGCCGATAATCTATGCGGTCTTGGGAATTGTCCGCTTTGCGGCTTTCATCGGGGTTAATGTTGCTGTAATCAATCTTTTACCAATCCCTGCAATGGACGGCGGCAGAATACTTTTTACTGTTCTATCATGGATAATTGAGAAAATTATACGCAAGCCGCTCGACCCGAAATACGAGGGCTATATAAATACCGGAGCGTTTGTATTGCTGATATGCTTTATGGTATTTATCCTTTATAATGATGTTATACGATTAACAGGTTGGAGCTTCCATGGGAGTTAGGCAAACGGATTATATAACAATTCAATCAATGGCGACCACAAAAGCCACAGATGTGGCAGCTACTGTGGCGCAGATTTTACAGCTGGAGCGTGCCGGCTGCGATATTATCCGCGTGGCTGTTCCCGATATGGAATCGGCTGATGCAATCGGGAAGATTAAGGAGCAAATATCAATACCGCTTGTCGCGTGTATTCACTTCGACTATAAACTCGCACTTCGTGCAGTTGAAGCGGGAGCGGATAAAATCCGCATCAACCCCGGCAATATTGGCGGGGAGGATAAGGTCAAAGTCGTGGCGGAGGCGTGCAGTAGAAAGAATATCCCGATTCGTATCGGTGTCAACAGCGGTAGTTTAGATAAGGGTATTCTTAAAAAGCACGGCGGCGTAACCGCACAGGCGATGGTCGAGAGCACCATAGAGCACGTGAGGTTACTTAATAAATACGACTTTGACAATATTTGGCTCTCTGCAAAGGCTTCAAGCGTTCCGCTTACGGTAGAAACCTACCGCCTCTTGCACGAGCAGACAAAATATCCGCTGCACCTCGGCATAACCGAGGCAGGGACAGAGTATAACGGTATAATAAAAAGCTCTATTGGAATTGGAGCGCTTTTACTCGATGGTATCGGTAATACAATAAGGGTATCGCTTACAGCGGAGCCGATTGAAGAGATAAAAGCAGCAAAAGCAATTTTGCGTGCTTTAAATCTGCGCAGCGGCATAGATATAATATCATGCCCAACCTGCGGCAGATGCAACATCGACATCATAAGCATCGCAAAAGATATCGAAGCAAGGCTAGAAACCTGTCAAGGGGACGGTTCTTTTGACAGGTTTCACGGTAACCTCACCATCGCGGTTATGGGCTGTGCCGTTAACGGACCGGGCGAAGCAAGGCAAGCTGACTTCGGCATTTCCGGCGGCGACGGTGAGGGTCTAATCTTCGCCAAAGGCGAGATAATTAAGAAAGTATCAATGGAAAAACTCGTTGACGAGTTATTATTGGAGGTGCAAAATGTCCGATAAAACAGCTTATGTCGCAATGGCGACCGACGTCTATCATTCAGGGCATATCAACATTATCAACAATGCTGCAAATTATGGCAAGGTCATTGTCGGTGTGCTTACAGACGAAGCCGTGGCAACCTATAAGCGTCCGCCGTTACTCGATACCGAGGAGCGAAAGCGAATAGTCTCAAGCTTTAAAAATGTTGAGCGAGTTGTGATTCAAAAATCACTTGATTATTCAGACATTCTCGAGGAGATAAAGCCTGACTACGTTGTGCACGGTGATGAATGGCGCACAGGTTTTATGCAGGTAATACGTGAGAAGGTCATTGCAACTCTTGCAAAATGGGGCGGAGAGCTTATTGAAGTACCCTACACGCAGAATCTATCTTCAGCAAGCTTATCGAGAGAACTATCAAGCGCATTATCAACACCTGAAGTAAGGCTCGGAAAGCTGCGAAAGCTCTTAAAGCTCAAGCCATACATCCGTGCGATTGACGTATCAAATGGTCTTACGGGAATAATCGCTGAAAATGTCCGCGTTATGCACGAGCCGTCTTTATCTGTCAGAGAATTTGATGCAATGTGGATTTCCAGTCTTTGCGATTCATCATTTAAAGGAAAACCGGATATTGAGCTGATTGATTTAACAAGTCGTATCAGCACCATAAATGAAATTATGGAAGTAACAACCAAGCCGATTATTCTCGATGGCGACACCGGTGGAAAGATTGAACACTTCTCATTCCATGTTAAAACACTTGAAAGAATAGGGGTATCTGCTGTAATCATCGAGGATAAAACAGGGTTCAAACAAAACTCTCTATTTGGAACAGATGTTGAGCAAACACTTGACAATCCCGAGGATTTTGCTGCAAAAATCGCCGCAGGCAAGCGAGCGCAAGCGACGCGTGAGTTTATGATAATAGCTCGCCTTGAGAGCTTAATCGCCGGAAAAACAGTCGAAGATGCAATGATGCGTGCAAAAATCTATATCGAAGCAGGTGCTGATGCAATCATGATTCACAGCAAGGAAAAATCCGGCGAGGATATTTTTGCATTTATGGAGCAATTCAGAGCCTATTCACCCGATATACCGCTTGTTGCAGTTCCCACAACGTATAACCAATTCACCGAAGAGCAGCTCCACGAAAAGGGTGCGAATATTATTATTCATGCAAATTACCTTCTCCGCAGTGCTTATCCTGCAATGATAAGGACCGCTGAAAGTATACTGACAAACGGACGAAGCAAGGAGGCTTCAGATGAATTTTGTATGTCAATCAAGGATGTACTCACTTTTATCTAAATTGTAGGTTGAATTATGGATGCAGTTAAGTTTTTAGATTTATTAGAAGATATGGGCGGCACATTTTTCACCGGTGTGCCCGATTCCCTGCTCAGTCCGTTTATTGACAGCGTTGTCGAAAGATACGCAGTGCCGTCCGAAAGACACATAGTCGCCGCAAACGAGGGTGCTGCAGTCGGAATCGCTGCCGGACACTATCTGGCAACGAAAAAACCTGCCGTTGTTTATATGCAAAACAGCGGATTAGGTAATGCTGTTAACCCCATAACATCACTGCTGCACGAAAAGGTCTACTCAATCCCCGTAATTTTCGTTATTGGATGGCGCGGCGAGCCGGGCACAAAGGACGAACCGCAGCATGTATTCCAAGGTGAAAAAACATTGGAACTGCTTGATTGTCTTGAAATCCCGTATGCCGTTATCGGCAAAGAGACCGCGGACTTATCTGCGATAACCGATGATTTTAAAAAGCATCTAAATAACGGGCGTTCTGTAGCGTTTGTCATTCAAAAGGATGCTATACAAAGCAGCACAAAGATAGACTACACAAGCAACAACTTGCTTTCACGAGAAGAAGTTCTCAAGATAATTCTTTCTGCATCGCTCGCCACAACACACGGCAGAACCAATATCCCTAACACACCCGACACCGATATTTTTGTTTGTACAACAGGTAAATTATCTCGTGAGGTCTTTGAAATACGTCAATCTCAAGGTGTCGGACACGGAAACGATTTCCTGACCGTCGGTTCAATGGGGCACAGCCTCATGATTGCTTATGGAATTGCACTTGCAAAACCAAAAAGACGCGTTTTTTGCCTTGACGGTGACGGCGCGGCTCTAATGCACCTGGGAAGTCTTGCTGTTGTGGGAGTAAATAAGCCGGCAAACCTTATTCATGTTGTCATAAATAACGGAGCGCACGAAACAGTCGGCGGATTACCAACGGTTTGCACCCATCTTAACCTTTCGGAAGCAGCAAAAATATATGGGTACAGAAAGTCGCTGCGTGTAATTAACCCGGCAGATTTGGAAGAAGCTATCAAGTGTATTAATACCGAGAAAAATGCTGATGAAACCGGCGGTCCGATTTTCATTGAGGTACTGTGCAATCTTGGTTCAAGAAAAGATTTAGGTCGCCCGACCACGTCGCCAATTGAAAACAAAAACGCCCTCATGTCAACACTTGCGGAGGATTGCAATTAATGAAGGTATTGATTCTTAACTCAGGCACAGGAAGCCGAATGAACAATACCGCCGATTGCAAGTGTCTTGTTGAAGTTGCGAGTGGCGTTACAATTTTAGATGCGCAGATGGAAGCTTTGCTCAATTGCGGACTAAGTGATTTCTATATGACTACAGGTCATAACAGCGATATATTGGAGAAATACTTTAAGCAAAAATATCCGCAAGTAAAAATCACATTTATTCATAATCCGCTTTTCGCTCAAACCAACTACATTTATTCTATACATCTTGCTCGGAATTTCCTTCTCGGCAGTGACCTGCTATTACTGCACGGCGACCTCGTGTTTGAGCATAATGTCCTGCGTGACGTGCTTGCGGCTGAAAATAGTGTCATGACAATTGACACAACAAAGCCTTTACCCGAAAAGGATTTTAAAGCCGTTTTAACGGACAGCCGAATTTGTAAAATCAGCGTAGACACCTTTGAGGGGTCTGTCTATGCACAGCCGCTATATAAGCTGCTTAAACACGACTGGGAACTGTGGCTGGGTGAAATTGAAAAATTCTGCAACAACGGCACGACAAACGTATATGCAGAAAATGCTTTTAATGAAATCAGCGGCTCAATCCCGTTATTTCCATTGGATATCACGGGGCGCTTATGCTTCGAGATTGACAATCCCGAAGACCTGTCTTTCGGTATCGATGCATTTTCAAAAATGCCCGAAAGACATCAAACAGTGTATTCAGGCAAGGATTGCCGCTTTTGGGTCAGCAAAATCTTATCAGACATTAATGTACAAAAACCATTTATTGTTTGTGATAAGAGCCTGCAAAGCGCCGCTGACATGTTTGACTCAAACGCTGTCTTCTTCGGCGATTTCACACCAAACCCAAAAGCCTCCGACATAATGTCGGGAATATCACTGTTTGAGAAAGAGGGCTGCGACTTACTCATATCAATCGGCGGCGGCAGTGCAATCGATGTTGCCAAGTGCATAAGCACCCTCGATATGAACGGTGATAACATCAGCCGTCCCCCTGCACTGAGCGACACGCCTCCTGCTCTGCGCCGCAGCCCCCGAAGCCTGCACTTGTGCATCCCCACAACCGCAGGCACAGGCAGCGAGTCAACAAGCTTTGCCGTGCTGTACATAAACGGCGAGAAGTTCTCAATCGAGCAAACCGCTCACAAAAACATTGAGCAACACGCCGGCCAACGCAACTCGCAAAGCAGCCTGCTGCCCGATTATGTTATTCTTGACCCAAGCTTCTTATCATCGCTTCCCGAATACCATAAAAAGAGCGCCCTGCTTGACGCACTTTGCCAGTCGATTGAATCTCAATGGGCAAAAGGTTCAACCGCCGCAAGCAGGTCTTTTGCAGCCGGCGCAATAAACATCATCGATAAAAATATCGACGCTTACCTGACCGGCAACTCTGCTTCTGAGCGGCGAATGCTTAATGCTGCAAACCTCTCAGGCATGGCTATTAAAATTAGCAAAACAACTGCCGCTCACGCCATGAGTTATAAGCTGACCGACTTATTCGGCATAGCGCACGGTCATGCTGTTGCATTGTGTTTACGCCATGTTTGGGCAAATCTACCGGAAGCAAAAAACCTTACTACCATGAGTTATAATAGATTTATAGAAATCCTCGACAGTCTTAACATGACCTTTAATGCAAATTATCCCTCCGATATGCACGATGAATACATAAATAAGCTTGTAAGCTCTGTCAACGCAGAAAGACTTGGCAATCACCCGTTTGAATTGACAAAAGAAAACCTCACCGAAATGTACGCTAAAATTCTTGAGCAAAGGTAACCCGAAATGAGTCAACAATCTCAAATCCCAATCTATGAAATGTTTCCCTTTATCAAGGGTTCAGGCAGGCTCGTAACCGATTATTCGCAGGCACGGGTCACTTCGGCGTCCATAAATCAGGCAAAAACAAACATGGATATAACCCTGCTCATCGAAAACCCCGTCCCTCCTTTTGAGCTGAGCATAATCGAGGAGCTGATATCAGCCGAGTTCGGTATCAAAACCGTAACGGTTATCCCGACATACAAGACACAGAGAGAGAGTTCTCCTACTGCCGCACCTACCCAAGACTCTAATAATCCCTCAGCCACCTCTCGCTCCAAAGCCCCCACCGATTCCATCACCGCAGGAGCCGTAATTATGGGGCGTGCTCTCAAAAAAGCGCCTGTCCCTATCGGCGGAGTTACAATCGATGACGGAAGAGTCACGATTCGCGGCGATGTGTTTAATGTCAGGAGCAGACATATAGAAAAAGGTGATTCTTGGCTTCTTAACTTCGACATTACCGACTATACCGGCAGTATGAACGTAGTGAAGTTCATGCGTGAGGATAAAAACGAAAACGCAGAAAAAATCGTAAACTCAATCAAAAGCGGCATGTATCTGACAGTCTCCGGCACCTTGGGTTACAGCAGATATGACAATGAGCTGGTACTTGACCCTCAAAATATCTTCCCATGCGAAAAAGCTAAAAAGCACGATAACGCTGAGGAAAAACGCGTTGAACTCCATCTGCACACAAAGATGTCTGCTATGGATGCTCTTACAGATACCGAAGATGTCATAAAAAGAGCCGCCGAATGGGGTCACCCTGCCATTGCAATTACAGACCACGGTGTCGTTCATTCTTTCCCGATTGCTGCAAATACAGCACACCGTTTAAAGGGCAAAATCAAAGTCATCTACGGCTTAGAAGGTTACTTCCGCAATGATGACGCAGCAGACGACGGTACTCTTTCAGAGGGCAGAAAAAAGAGAAAGCGTAACAAGCACATCACACTTCTTGTAAAAAACCAAGACGGTATGAAAAACCTTTACAAGCTTATCACCACAAGCCATCTCGAGCATTTTGACGGCAGACCGATAATTTACAAAAGCTTGCTGAAAAAGCACAGAGACGGTCTACTTGTCGGCTCAGCCTGTGAAAGCGGCGAGGTTTTCAGTGCAATCGTTAAGGGCGCTCAACAAGATGAGCTTCACAAAATCGCAAGCTTCTACGATTACCTTGAAATTATGCCTATATGCAATAACAGCTTCATGATGTATGAAGAAAACCCTAAGGCAAAAAATGAAGAAGAACTGCGCGAGCTTAACAGAAAGGTCGTTTCACTTGGGCGAGAGCTTAATAAGCCCGTAGTTGCAACAGGAGATGTTCATTTCTTAGACCCCGAGCACGAAGTATACAGGCAAATCCTTCTTACATCGAAGGGGTTCAGCGATGCAACAAGTGAAAATCCGCTATATTTCAAGTCAACGGAAGAAATGCTTGAAGAATTCAGCTATCTTGGTGAAGATACAGCTTATGATGTTGTTATAAGAAATCCGCAGTCAATAGCGGAGATGTGTGAGGTTGTAACACCTCTGCCTGCAGACAGGAGGCTTTATCCTCCGAAAATTGAAGGCAGCGCTGATATACTTAAAAACCTTGTTGAAAATAAGCTTTCCGAGTTATATGGCGATAATCCGCCAACGCTAATTACGCAGCGCAAGGATTATGAGCTCCACGACATATTAAGACTTAATTACGACGTTATTTACATGGCAGCGCAAAAGCTTGTTGCGTATCTGAAAGAACAAGGAAGCCGCGTTGGCTCTCGCGGAAGCGTCGGCTCATCTTTTGTTGCCCACCTTGCAGGCATCACAGAGGTAAATCCACTGCCGCCGCACTATAGATGCCCTGAGTGCAAAAGCACTGAGTTCCAAGCACAAGAGAACCATTCCCCCTTGTCCCCCCCTGAGTCTGCTCATTGCGGGGCTGATATGCCTGATAAACAATGTAGTGCTTGCGGCGCAATGTATATCAAGGAGGGGTTCAACATACCCTTTGAGACGTTCATGGGATTTGATGGAGAAAAGGTTCCCGACATCGATTTGAATATCTCAGGCGAGCACCAAAACCTTGCACATAAGTTCATTTATGATATGTTCGGTACGGAATACGTCTTCCGTGCAGGTACAATCGGTACTGTTAAAGAAAAGAACGCATATAAGTTCATCAAGGATTATCTTGAAAAACTCGGGAAATTTGCAACCAGAGCGGAAGAAAACCGCCTTATAAACGGATGCCTTGGAGTTAAGCAAACAACAGGGCAGCATCCCGGCGGATTGATAATAATTCCCGGAGATAATGAAGTCACAGACTTTTGCCCTGCACATCACCCTGCCGACGATAATACAAAAGGTACGATTACGTTGCATTACGATTATAAATACATCGAAGATTATCTGATAAAGCTCGACATTCTAGGGCACGATGACCCTACAATGCTCAGAATGCTCGAGAGTATGACAGGCGTGAACGCAGATGACATAAAGCTTGACGACGCCGAAACTATGTCAATTTTCTCATCTCCGAAAGTCCTCGGACTTCCCGAGGATGATAAAATCATCGGCGAAACGGGTTCAATCGGCATTCCCGAGTTTGGAACACCGTTTACACGTCAAATGCTTTGCGACACAAAGCCGCAGTCATTCGATATGCTCACACGCCTTTCAGGCTACTCTCACGGCACAGACGTTTGGCTTGGCAACGCCAAAGAGCTGATTTTATCAAAAAGAGCGACAGTTGAAGAAACAATCAGCAGCCGTGACGATATAATGCTGTTTTTCATTGAAAAAGGCATGAGCGACAGAGAGGCTTTCAGTATATCCGAAAGCGTTCGTAAGGGCAGAGGCATTCAAAGCGATAAAATTGAGGCACTGCAGCAAATAGGCGTACCGGCGTGGTATATCGAGTCGTGTAATAAAATTAAATACCTCTTCCCGAAAGCTCACGCCGTTGCTTATGTAATGATGGCTTTTAGAATAGCCTGGTTCAAAGTACATAAGCCGCTCGAATTCTACAGTGCCCACTTCTACAGACGCAGAAAAAGCTTTGATGCCGAGATAATGACACGCGGTGTTGATATTGTGCGAAACAAAATCAGAGAACTGCAAAGCATTGCCGACCAAAAAACCGGCAAGGACGAAGTCCTGCTATCAACGCTTGAAGCTTGTTATGAGTTTTATATGCGAGGATTTGAGTTTGAGCCGCTCGACCTATATAAATCTGACTCAGACAAGTTTCTCATTGTGGGCGAAAACAAGCTGCGTCCGCCGTTTGTCACTGTGAGCGGACTTGGCGATTCCGCCGCTGTGTCACTTGTTGCAAACAGAGAAAACCGTGAGTTTATCTCAATAGACGAAATCGCCGCACTATGCCCGGGTGTTAACAAAACAAACCTCGACAAGCTCAAAGCACTGGGCGCAATGGGAGACCTCCCCGACTCTCGTCAAATGTCCCTGTTTTAACACTTTTCTTGACACTTAATAGTTTTTTACTGTAAAATACCCTATCAAAAATGTGACAAGAGAACTGCCCCCCTGTCACATCAACCCTCCGACACTGAAAAGGAACATCACATTGATTGCATTAACTCCGGTGCTTACTCTGCTACCGCCGATACTGACAGCATGGATATTTCTCTTGATTTCAAAGTGTAAGCTATCGTTTAAAGCGAGACTTTATATATACGCGGTTTTCGCATTTTTGACAAACTTCTTTTGTTACTTGGTAATCCTAATCTTCTTTTCAGGCATTTATGTTATTTTCACTCCTGCATCAATCACCGCTTCATGGGCAATAAGATATATATCTGTTAATTTCTTTTTTTCTGCAGTCTTATCCTGCTTAATTTACATTCTTCACCGCAGAGGATATATTACAGTAGAATTTAAAGATAAATCTGACACCAAAAAGCGCAGATTTAACCCCGTATTTATCGCATTACTACTAATAAGTGAACTATTACTGCTCCTTGCTCTTTTAATTATATTTGCAAATACCTATGTTTCCGGCAACTGGGGTGTCATATCAACAGCTGAAATAGTTTTCCAGCTTTCAGTACCGCTAAGTGGCGTCAGCACAAGTCTTATATTGCTGTTCTTACGCGATTGCATTCTCCCGACAATACTATTAATGGCTTACATTAATTTTGTTTTCTTCTTTTATTCAAGAAACGAAATAAAGATATTGCTCTTTCTCCCGGTTGCCATAGCCTTTTTAGGATACGGAGTTTGGATAACAGATAAAAACTTTGATTTAACAGCAGTTTACGACCAGTTCGCAAGTCCGTCGACGTTTATTGAGGAAAACTATGTTGACCCGAATGGTGTAGTATTAACATTCCCTGAGCAAAAAAGAAATCTTATCTACATAATTGTTGAATCACTGGAAATATCAATGATGTCCAAAGATTTAGGCGGCGAAATGCCTGCAAACCTTATTCCCGGCATAACAGAGCTCATGCGTGATAATGTTTTCTTTTCAAACACAGATGGTTTTGGTGGCGTTCACACTCTTACATCCGGTATCACAAGCTTTTCATTAATAAGCCAAACTGCCGGAATTCCTGTACTAGCCGCAAACGCTCCGCATGGAAATCTGCAAGGCAGGAATAACGCAATTCTTCCAAATGCAGAAAGCTTAGGCAAAATCCTTGAAAGCAACGGTTACACGAATATCTTTATGATTGGCTCAGACGCGGCATTCGGAGGTAGGGACATATATTTCAGAGGGCATGGAAACTACAGGCTATATGACTATAAATATGCTCGTAGAGAAGGGGTTATACCGGAAGGCTATCATGTATCATGGGGATTCGAGGATGAAAAGCTATATCAGTGGGCAAAAAACGAACTTCCGAAACTTGCCGCTGAGGATGTTCCCTTTAACCTAACAATGCTTACAGTAGATACTCATCATCCGTATGGATATATCTGCAACCTTTGCACTAATTATTTTAACGAACGCCTCCATAACGTTATAGCTTGTGCCGACCGTCAGCTTTCAAGCTTTGTTTCATGGCTTACAGAGCAAGATTTCTTTGAAAACACAACCGTTGTCATCATTGGCGACCACCCCAGTATGGATAATGATTATACAGATAGTCTTAGTATTGGGTACCATGAGCGAATGCTGCCTGTGATTTTTATAAACACCGCAGCGACACCGATAAATAGTCACAACAGAGTTTTTTCACTATACGATATGTTCCCCACCACTCTTGCAGCGCTCGGAGTAGAGATTGAAGGTAATCGTCTTGCACTAGGTGTCAACCTATTTTCAGATGAAAGAACATTACTGGAGATACACCCGCTATATACAGTGCTGGAGGAAGTACGAAAGCTATCAATTTTCTATAATGAAACATTTTGGTAAAGAAGCAATTGTTAACGCGAAAGGAAAGGTTTTATCATGTCATCACAACAAGCAAACACAGCAGTACAAGATGTAGCCCTGCGGATACGCGAGCTCAGAGAGCTTAGCGGATTCACATCGGAGTATATTGCGGAGAAGCTCGGTATTTCCGTCGATGCGTATATTAATTATGAGTCGGGTATTGAAGACCTCCCGTTCTCATTTATTCACAACTCTGCACTGCTGTTTGGCGTTGAGCTTACAGACCTTCTCGAGGGCATGAGCGCGCACCTTACATCATATTCGGTTACACGCAAAGGGCAAGGACGTGTCACCTCAAAAGAACAGAGCATAGAAGTCTGCGACCTTGCACCACGTTTCAGAAACAAAAAAGCAGAGCCATATTGGGTCACTTATGAATATTCGAACGAGCAGCAAAATAAACCAATACCGCTCGTTTCGCACAGCGGTCAAGAGTTTAACATTATCTTCAGCGGTCAACTGAAGGTTCAAATAGGCGACCATACGGAAACCCTCTCCGAAGGAGACAGTATTTACTTCAAAAGCTCAACTCCTCACGGAATGATTGCAGTAGGCGGTCAGGATTGCGTATTCTGTGCAATCGTAATGCCCGACGACGCCGAGCACGCAGAGCAGATGACATCACCTGTCCATGCTCCTTTGGAGCCTGTCAGTAGAACCGTCCCCGTGACAGACTCCGAGACAGGTTTTGTCTACGAGTCTTTCTGCTTCCCTGTTGAGGATAATCGCGGTGCATTGCAATCAATCGCGTTTAAAGACCATGACGAGTTTAACTTCGCTTTTGATGTCGTTGATGCTATCGCGGCAAAGTCGCCCGATAAGCTCGCTCTTGTACACGTCGACCGTGATAAGGAGACCAGACATTTTACATTCTCGCAAATGTCTAAGGCTTCCTCAAGAGCAGCAAACTACTTTGAAAGCCTCGGCATCAAAAACGGCGACCGCGTCATGCTTGTACTCAAGCGCAACCACCAATTTTGGCCAATCTTCATTGCACTCCATAAAATCGGTGCCATTGCTATACCTGCAACTGACCAGCTGCTTCAAAAGGATTTTGAATACCGTATAGAAGCCGCAGGTATAACAGCAATAATCTGCACCGGGCAAAGTAATGCAGCCGAAGAGGCTGACAAAGCAATTGAAAAGCAGCCTATAGTCAGAACAAAGCTAATGGTTAACGGCGAGCGTGAAGGCTGGCTTAACTACGATAATGAAATTGAGCGTTTCCGCAGCTCCTATCCGCGAACAGAGGATTCCCCATGCGGTGACGACCTGATGCTTATGTACTTCACATCGGGAACAACAGGCTATCCCAAAATAGCCGCACATAAGCATACATACGCGCTCGGGCACTTCATCACAGCAAAGTACTGGCATAACGTCGACCCGAACGGCGTCCACTACACAATTTCCGACACCGGATGGGGCAAGTTCGTATGGGGTAACCTCTACGGTCAATGGTTGTGTGAGGCGGCAACCTTTTGCTACGATTTCGACCGCTTTGACCCGCTCGAAATTCTCCCGATGTTCTCGGAGCATGGAATCACTACATTCTGTGCACCCCCGACAATGTACCGTTTCCTTGTCCGCGAGGACCTCTCAAAGTACGACCTCACAACAATCAAGTATCTCACAACAGCAGGTGAGGCTCTAAACCCCGAGGTTTTCAATATAATTAAGAAAACAACGGGACTGTCAATCATGGAAGGCTTCGGACAGACAGAAACAACTCTAATGATTGCAAATCTCTATGGCACAACGCCGAAAACAGGCTCGATGGGTAAGCCAAGTCCGCTGTATAACATCGCTCTTATGAATTCAGAGGGCGAAAAGGTCGGACCCGGCGAAATCGGCGAGATAACAATTCAAACAGACGAGGGCAATCCCTGTGGTCTCTTTAACGGCTACTACAGAGGTGATGAGCAAACATCCGCCGCTTGGTATGATGGTGCATATCACACAGGTGACACAGCGTGGCAGGACGAAGAAGGGTACCTCTACTTCGTCGGGCGTGTTGACGACCTTATAAAATCCTCCGGCTACCGCATAGGTCCGTTTGAGATTGAGAGCGTAATAATGGAGCTACCGTATGTTCTCGAATGTGCCGTCTCCCCGGAGCCCGACGAAATCCGCGGTCAAATCGTCAAAGCCAGCATTGTTTTAACAAAAGACACCGAGCCGTCGGAAGAGCTCAAAAAAGAAATCCAGGAGTACGTAAAGTCACACACAGCGCCATACAAATACCCCCGGATAGTAGTTTTCCGCGACAGCTTACCAAAAACCATCAGCGGAAAAATTAAACGAAATCAATTATAAACCGGGAAAACCATATAACCATCGTCCCGGGGGTCACATTTTAATAAACTTCACCGCTGAGACACCGTCTACGAGCATTATCTTTTCGCAAACTACTTCGTCAACAACATTATCAATTCTTTTCTTGTGTCTCAATTCATAAAGAATGTCCGATGTCTCGTTTATACTCTTATACTTAATCTCATATTTCAACGACAAGTCCTTGAAGATGTTCTCTACCTCTTCAAGGATTTTCTCTATGCCTCGAGCGTCGCCCTCACCCACAGCCGCGGCAGCTGTACCACACGCTTTCACAGAAAGCGTACCATAACTTTTTCTTTCCGTAAAAAAATGCACTACAAGAACAAATACAGCGATGATTGCACACGACACAGTTACAATCCATCTGAGTGATAATCCGCAAGCAATACCTGCTGTGACTGCCCAAAAAATGAACACAAGATTTTTTGCTTCCTTCATACTATGACGGAATCTGATAATCGAAAGTGCTCCGACCATTCCAACTGCAAGCACGATGTCATTGGTAATTACTTGCGCAACCATACACGCAACAGGCGGAAGAATAAGTAGTGTAAATGAGAAGCTTCTGCTGACCGATACACTCCGGTATGTGATATAAAATACAGCAAGTATTCCCGCTCCGCAAAGAAGTGCCAAAACCAAATTTTGGAAGATAATTATCTGCCAGTCACTGAAATATCTATCGATTAGCTCATTAATCATAGCTTCACCCTCCCAAAACAGGCTGCAACGCCTTGGCATACTTGCTGATTGAAAACTCGCTTGGAACAAGTCTATGCACTGCTTTCTCTATCCATCCGGGCATAAAATCACCATACTTTATCTCAAGAATGACAGACCCGTCATAGAAAAACGGCATTAACTCAGGCATAACCTCGTCCAAATTATATTTACCGTACAGAACTCCGGGCTCCTTGTCAAAAGTAATCCTCAAGCCGGTTTCCTTCATTATAAACGCCTGCCGTGTATATTCGATATAGTTAGATGGTCTGCATCTATTCAAATACATTTCCGAAATAATAGCATCGGTGTTTGCATTTCCCGTTTGGATATCCATGTCGCCATGCAAAAGCCTTTTCGCATCTTCTGTACTAATCTCGCCGGATAGCTTTTTATTGAGGTTACCTCTCTTCATCTTCTTTTCAAGCCTGTAGTACCCTGAGTCATTGTATGTCCTGAGTCTGTATTTTTTCCTCTCATAGTTGCCGCTCAGTTTTTCATAATAATCATCATAATTTAGCGTGTCGAAATAAAAAGACTTAACGACATACTCTCCATCAACGTCTGCATTTTTATCATAGTCCATGAAACCTGCGCAAAAATCACGGAATTTCAAATATTCATAAGGGGTCAGAGTATACTTCACTTCGTGCCGATAACCGTCATCAGAGGGAATTTCATAAGAGCTATCAAAAAATAATCGTCTAATCTGAGGAAACATTACACTTCCTCCCTCAATACTGCATTAACCGAATCAACACCGTCAAGTGACGAAAGACATCTGCACAGCTCTGCTGCGTCATTTTTTAAGCCCAGCTCATATACAGTTTCAACTACTTGTGTTTTTCGTTCTGCCGCGTTGATGTCTGTCTGAATATTCTTTGAGGCAACAGCAACAATGCTAAATCGCTTTCCAACCACTTTTCTTATTTCAGCTTCAACATCTGTGTTAATTGATGACGACCTCACCGTTATTACATAAGTCCGCGAGCCAACATTAATAAATGAGAACACAATAATTGCCGCACTAATAAACAGCGTTCCTGCAAATGATAACGAGTACACCCCAAGTGCTGTTGTCATACCCGCGGCAATCGCGAAGAAGATGAATGCCGCATCTCGCGAATCTTTAACGGCAGCACGGAAGCGGATAACTGAAAGAGCACCGACCATACCAAGGCTAAGTGCAAGGTTTGAGCCGATGAGCATTATAACAAGCGAGGTTGCCATTGTTACAATAAGCAGTGTCTTTGCAAAAGAAGCAGATGGTTTTACATCCTTTGAGGTGAAGTAGTAGACGGTATAAATGATAATTGCACACACTAATGCAACAAGCAAGTTAAATACAGCCTGCAAAAGCGTGATTGTTTCCATATTCTGAAATAGTAACGCAGCCAGCTCTCGTCTGTTCATTTATATTAACTCCTCAACGCTTTCCTACTCAAATATTGTTCCAAAGTGATTAATCATGTTCTCATCAAGCCAACGTACTCTGCTTACAAGCCATGAGCGTGTCCGCTCGATTTCCTCTTCCCACGACTGTGTAAAAGGGGCTCTGTTTGGCCATATATACGTCTCACCATCGTATTTCTCGGGCCACCGCTCCGCATTCTGAGCAGCTGCTGATGATAAATACTCAGTCATCGAATCAAACATACCAAAAATGAACTCATCTGTCCATATAGTTTCGCGAAGCTCATACCATCTGCTCACATATCTTGCAACAAATGCTTCATCATGCAATAAATACCAAAAGAGCGCACGGTTGGGCGAAAAGAAAGTGTCATAATATATATTATCACTAAAATCCATGTTCCCCATGCTAATATCAAAATCCCACATCGGTCCGGCTGTGAATTTCCCTCCGACAGCTCGATGATAAAAAGCAGAGAAGACTCCCATGTCATTGTTTTTCAGAAGTTCGGCAACCAGAAAGTTATTAATAAAGGAATCGACGTCAATATAGCTCTCATAGTCCCAGTATTCATCTGCAATTCCGTCAAAACGCCCTCTTCTTCCGAGAAGATGCATGTAGAATTCAATCTCATGCCTAAGATTCGCATCTTGATGTGAAGTCATATTGCCCGGAGTTGGATAGACGTGTCGGACAATAAAATAGTCGGTCAGAGCAAACGAGTTTGGTCGCGGTCTGTCCTTTTGAATAACATATCCGCCGCCGTTATAATCAATTGTTGCCGAGCTATTTAGGGTTAACTCTCCAAGCTCAAGCCTTCCTTCTCCTACCGTTATCTTCTCTGTAAAGAAGTATACTCCTTCGTACTCAATAGGTGAATTTTCGCCGTCCTGAATAAATAACTGCACAGGTGTTCCTCTTGGCTGCCAGTCAAGCACTGTCGCCGCAATTTCTTGTGAAAACCAATCTCTGAGCAGAGACTTATCGGCATAAGGCGTACGAAGTACCCAGTTACTTGCAGGGGCAAATCCGAAAAAAGGATAATCAAGCGGGTCAAGAAACACTTGATTATATAAGTCTAAGCTGTATCCTTTTTTAGGAAAGCTGATAGATGTTGTGCCGCGATAATTTGCAGTTGCAGTCTCAAACACCGCTGTAGGGTTATCTGTCAGGCGGTTTTCACCTTCACCGTCAAACAACCAAACCATCGCCAGCGGTGGTGTATCACTCTCGTACAGCGATGAAACTGTTGTCCGCACAACTATAATCGGGATATCCGACACAAACTCCCTTGTGTAAGTATCCATATTCGTTACAGATAATTCAAGTGACCCATGAATGGAATTACCAATAGCATTATTCCACGAAAAACCAAGCACAATCAAAATTGTGCAAACCAAGAGAACCAAAAGAAAAATCCTAATTTTTCCGGATGCTTTCATACCCTTGCGTCCTAGGCCTCTGGACTATATCCATAAGCAGCACTAACCTCATCAACGCTACCGATACAAACCAGTTTCCCCTTTTCGAGAAGCATAGCACGCGTACACATTGACTTTATTGAATCAATATGATGTGTTACAAGTAATACAGTAACGCCGCCTGAAATCATATCCTGTATTCGCTGTTTGCACTTTAATTGAAACTTATAGTCCCCAACACCTAAAATTTCATCAACAATTAATATCTCAGGCTGCACACTTGTCGCAACCGCAAAACCCAATCGTGCCATCATACCCGTCGAATAATTTTTGAGTGCGACATCTTCAAACTCCCGAAGCTCTGCGAAATCAATTATTTCATCATACTTTGAGTCCATATATGAAGTAGGATGACCATACATCGCACCATTCATGTAAACATTGTCACGCGCAGAAAATTCGGGGTCAAATCCCGCACCAAGCTCTAATAGCGGCGATATCTCACCATTAACTGTCACAGAGCCTTTAGTCGGCTTAAAAACACCGGCAATTATTTTCAAAAGCGTTGATTTTCCAGCACCATTTAAGCCCATAACACCAAAGACTTCACCTTTTTTTACCGAAAAGCTGATATCTCTCAGTGCCCAAAACTCCTCGTAGTGCAACTGTCTCTTAATAGCTTTGACTATATACTCCTTCAGTCCGACTATTTTGTCTTTACTCAAGTTAAACATCATAGAAACATCTTGAACCGAAATCGCTATATTTTCTATATTATCCAAATAACAACGCTCCTCACAAACTCAAAATATACTTGTCCTGTTGCTTCATAAAAACGTATGTGCCTCCGCAAAGAGCAAGCAGAGCATAACCGATGCAAACCAAATTTGTCCATAAATCCGGTATCGTACCCCATAAGGCAAGACATCTAAAGTAATAAACAAACTGGAACATTGGATTGAGCCCAATTATCGGAGCTATCGTCGGACTTAGCATGCTCACGGGCCAAAAAATCGGAGTAAAATACATTAGCAGAAGTGTCAGCACTCCATAAAAATATGTAATATCACGAAAGAACACAGCAAGTGATGAAACCAGCATTCCCACCCCTAATGAGAATATAAAAACATATATAATTGGTATAGGTATAAGAATAATGGTCCATTGAAAAGGAGCATCAGTAAAAATTAGTACCAATAAAAACGCCATAAATGAAAAGGCAAGGTTAACAAGTGATGAAATAACTTTGGACAGTGGAAACATATACTTAGGAACATAAATTTTCTTAATGATACCCTCGCCTGAAATAACAGATGTCATCGCTAGTGTTGTTGATTCAGAAAAAAATGTATAAATAATCATACCGCTTAATAGATATACAGGAAAATGCTTTATCTCAAAGCGGAAAAAGTATTGAAAAACAAGTGTCATGACAATCATTGTCAGAAGAGGGTTAAGCAAAGACCAAAGCACTCCTAAGATACTTTTTCGGTATCGTGTAACAAAATCGCGTTTTATTAATAGCATAAGATAATACTTAAATCTGTTAAAAGAGTTAAACTGTGCAGTTATATAGCTCCGCCTAAAGATAAATATTAACACTATAATTACAACCATGGATAGTGTAATTGACAAAAATAACACCTTAGGCATAAAAAGTAAGAGATTGTCATCTCTATGACCTATGATGCTCTCGGGCAACTGTAGAAATAGTATAAAAAAAGCAATTATCAGAATTATCGCAAGAGAGGCAACTCTCTTCTTTGAAAAAACCATATATAAACACATTCCTTAAAATAATCAAGCTACATAATAACACATCGGCACATATTTGTATAGACAAAAAGTTCTTTAATTATCCGCATACGCTTTTATTAAAGAACTTTTCCAAGCTTATTATAGTCTGCTATCTGTGATTATTAATGAAATAGAGATACGCAGTCTCTGCTCTGTCACGTCTTACTGCAAGACCACTGTAAGATATTCTGTCAAGCCTACCGGAACCGCCGACAAAAGGTGATGCCATTAATGCTGTTTGAACTCCTAAGTCTCGTATTGCATCATTGTCAGTCCTGCCGACTCCCGGACGAAGAGCTAAGCTGCAAAATAGCTCCGCATAAGCCCTTGCTCCTGCAACCCCTGTTCTGTCAGTAGGGAAGTCAATAAAGCCCATATACTGACGCTCCCAAGTGTTTCGGAGCTCATGGAACATAAAGTCTATTTGCACTTGCAGTACTCTGTCGTGAAGCTCGACAGGGTGCATTGCCGGATTGTTGCAATACCATGTGTCATGTCTTCTAACTTCGGTGTAAAATGCCTCTTCTGAAATACCGCGGCTCCACATGTAGTTTTCAAAATCGGTGCGGCGTCCCGGTCTTCCTGTCCATTGCATAAGACCAAGCCCTGCGTGATTACTTACTTGTATCTGGAACGGACAAAGTGACGGTCCTGCTTCCGACATTAGATTACCAACAATCCCTGCAACATGCTCCGGGCGGTCAGAGATGCCTCTAAAGTCGGCTGTTACAATCATATTCCAAACTTTGTGCATATTCCCCGTGCCATATACGGTATTTATTGGTTGAGGCGCAGTGCCTCTTGTGACACCATGGTCAGTACAAAGACGACCAAACTCTGCTGAGTTAACAAAATTCACAAATAAATTATATCTTGTAGTTGCACCGGAACGTAACTGACCGGACCAATTTGTGACTTCTGCAGCCGTGGCAGCACGACCCAAAACTGCTCTGCTTAGGCGTCTTACAAATTCATCATCATTTATACTACGGTTATCATTGCTGAAAAGAAGCTCATAAGCAAGAACTGCTGCCTCACTACCTCTCATAAGAGAAGCTTGCCATTCATTAAGCTCAGTATCAGTCGGACCTCTATTCAAAGCCCCATTGTAAACATTCGTTACAAATACGCGCACCATGCCTCCGGGTGGAGCGGTGTATGTGCCGCGTACAAAACCAAGTTCATTGCAAATCCCTTCAAACTCAAGTGACGCAACAAAACTAGCAAACATATCCTCTCGGGGCCAGTTTGCATTAAGAAGACGCAGAAAATGCTCTCTGCCTTCAGGATCAGGCTCGCGTCCCATCATAGTCAAATATATTCTTCGTATAAACTCTGTATTTGATATGTTTTGGCTTCGGAGCTCTTGGCTAAATAAAAAACTAAATGCTGCAGATGCACCTGTTACGCTACCCGTGCGAAGCAGATTATGCCAACTATCGAGCCCCCTAGCATCAGGTTCTCTACCCAAGGCAGTCCGATACAATCGTGTTGCGAATACACGTGCCATGCCTCCGCTAGGTGGTATATATGTTCCCTGTGTAATTCCCGCATCTCGGCAGCGAAGACCAAACTCTGCGGAATGAACAAATGCTGAAAAAACATTATCAAGAGGCCATCCAAGCCATATATGATGAAGCCAGTGTTGTATTTCCCACTCTGCCGGCACACGTTCCATCAATGTCTTATATAAAGTTAATATAAAATCTCTATCACCCAGTCCTCTGGCTTTAAATTCAGGGCAGAAAAAGAAAGCATGAGCAACTTGTGCACCTGTCATTCTGCGACTTCTGAGGATTTCTGACCAGTGGTTGAGGCCTTGCTCTTCTGAGTCTCTGTTTAACACTATATTATACATCCGCTCGACAAACTGCTCGATTGGGTCTAGCTTTTCAGCTCGAGCTGTGCTCAAACCACCCGTTAATGATAATGCTATCATAATCATCAACAGCACGGATATTGTTGTTCTAAAAAGTCGATTCATTAACATAGTAACCACCTCATTAATTACGTTACATACACAAAACCCTCTTAAAGAATCATGTCATAATCATGAGTCAGGTGTGAATTATACCATATTTCAAGCACTTTGTCAATTTTCACATACATTACGTCGTCATGCGACCACAAAACGCGGAGGGTTGAACCCCCTCCGCGTTTTGTGGTCATTATCCTGTTTCGGTCTTGTTAGATTACCTGAAATGCTGTAATATCGCTTGTAAATAAGCCTGTGCCAGAGCTTGTCTAAAACTTGGGGTTGACAGCAAGTTTCGATCTGTTTGGTTGGTGTGGAATCCATTTTCGGCGAGAACTGCAGGAACATTAATCTCACGAATCATCGCATAGTTCTCTGCTCTGAGACCATTAGAACGTCTCGGTATACCTGTGCGATCTATGTGAGTAAGCAGATTATCCGCGAAACGTCTACTTTCTCTGGAGAAGTGGTTTGAAAAACCGTCGAAGTAAGTCCTGGTGTTTCCAAACTCACTAGGTGAGATATAATATACCTCAGCCCCGCGTGTAACCGAAGAGCCACCGCTTCCAACTGCATTTGAGTGCAGTGATATAGAAAGAAAATTATCACGAATCAAAGGTACACCTGTGAGCTCAAAGACCTGTCGCAGCTCAGAATGCATACGTCTGCTTGCATTAAATGGATCAACATTCATAAATCTGTTTCCATTAGCTCCGGGATTATTTTGGATACTACGCATTACAGATATTGAATGGTTTATTCTGTTTATATGCGATTGATCTGTTGCATTAGCTCTGACTGCTTCAAGAGCAACAATGTTAATGTGAGCGCAGCGTGCTGCTATACTTACGTCTCTCTCATTAGTGCGAGTCATCACTACAGTAGCTCCCTGAGCTTCGAGCAGCGACCTTAGTCTGAATGCTAGGTCAAGCATTGCAACCGCTTCGTTATACGAGCCGGATCCGGGTGAATTCGATGTTCCATGCCCGGCATCAAGAACTATTGTTTTTCCTGCTAATGAACCGGAGCCAGAGCCACTGCCACCAGGGTCGGTGGTTGTTCCTCGTGTTATACCATGTTCTCTGCATAGGCTAGTAAACTCGGTAGTATTAACAGCAGAGCTAAACAATGCCTCTCTTGTAAGAGTGCCGTTTAGTTGGTTTGTCCAGTTAGTTAACTCGGTTTCTGTAGGCTCACGGTCAAACATCACCCTGCATAACCTTTTCACAAACTCCTCGTTATCCAGACTTCTAACTGTTTCACTAAACAATAGGGAGCTCACGAAATTTATAGCTGTACCAGCCCTGATAAGAGCATTTGTCGAATCTATAAGCTCAGTATCAGTCGGACCTCTATTCAAAGCTCCATTGTAAGCATTCGTTACAAATACGCGCGCCATACCACCGGGTGGAGCAATATATGTACCGCGTGTAAAGCCGAGCTCTCTGCAAATCCCATCAAACTCAGTTGATGCAACAAAGCTAGCAAACATATCTTCACGAGGCCAATTTGCATTTAAAAGACGTAAAAAGTGTTCTCTGCCTTTTTCATCCGGCTCACGTCCCATCATTGTCAAATATATTCTTCGTATAAACTCAGTATTTGATATGTTTTGACTTCGGAGCTCTTGGCTAAATAAAAAACTAAATGCTGCAGATGCACCTGTTACGCTTCCTGTTCGAAGCAGATTATGCCAACTATCGAGCCCCCTAACATCAGGTTCTCTACCCAAGGCAGTCCTATATAACCGTGTTGCAAACACTCGTGCCATTCCACCTGTCGGAGGGACAAATGTCCCTTGATTAATACCTGCTTCCTGACAACGAAGCCCGAACTCTGCAGAATGGACAAATGCTGAAAACACATTATCTAGCGGCCAGCCTAACCATATATGATGAAGCCAGTGTTGTATTTCCCACTCACTAGG
>Ga0123356_10001409_pt1 | contig 26613 bp, 13 predicted proteins | sample TergutEmb28metaG_2_FD_92546 | JGI IMG/M metagenome (GOLD analysis project Ga0123356, IMG submission 92546) | Embiratermes neotenicus P3 segment gut microbial communities from Petit-Saut dam, French Guiana - Emb289 P3 | ecosystem: Host-associated > Arthropoda: Insects > Digestive system > Gut ...
AGCGAAGAATCTTACCTCCGTAATTTGGCGCATATTTGGTTTGAAAGATCCTTCGCTTCGCTCAGGATGACAACTGGTAATAAATGGTTTTTGAGGAGACTCTTGCCTTCCTCAAACCCGTAAACAAGAGAGCTATCGATAACACGGATAATATCGAAACCACCCATGACGGCGGGGCGGCGGCGCCAAGGTATGCAGGCAGGAAACCAAGGAACAAGGCAAATGTCAACAAGCCGAACGAAAACCCTTTCCCACCCGGAATAATCCTGGCTACAGCCCAAAGTGTGACAGGCATAGTCATATTAAATAGCAGTACCGATGATACGCCTGCGATAGGTATCAGCGGAAAAAGGAACAAAAGCGCCGCAATACCCAATGTAAACGAAGCGGATTTCACCGGTCCGAACCTATCAGACATAAACCCACCGGCAGTTTTACCGAATACAGTGGCAAAAACGAGCGCAAGCCCCCAAAACCCAATACCTTTCCATGTAAAGTTCAGCGCAAAACCAACATATGAACGCAAGCAAACCACAACAACAAGACATGCAACCGCAATAAGCCCTCCCGAAGGTATCTGCGGAGAAAACTCAGCGTTCTTAACATATGCTCCGCCCCAAACCCGGTACGCAGCAATAATAACACCCGCCGCCGCGATAAGCGCAACCACTATTGTAAACGCCGGGAAACTGCTAGCTTTGCCCAGAATCGTTCCAAAATAAACCCCAAACGCGCCCGGCGATACAAATATACCCAGAGCGCCGCTTTTTTTCTCACTGATGTTCAAAACATCGACGCCGGCGCCGATATGATAAATCCCATTACCAAGCCCAACAACAACAGTTGCGGCCAGCGGCAGGCCTACAAGGCCATATGCACCAGCAACAAGCAAACAACCGGCGCCGGCAAGCAAATAATTTTTGTCCAGCTTATCCGCAATAATACCAAGAGGCATTTGCATAGCAAAAGCGCAAAAATTATATATCAGAATGCACAAATACCAATCCGAGGATAGCGAAACACTGCGGAACATAATAAACGCACAAGCAAAGTCCACAATAAAATGAACCGCAGAATAAATGGCCACCATCCGCCAATGCAACCGCCACATCTATAGTACCCCATAGCAAATTACAAATTACAAATTACAAATCACAAATCACAAATCACAAATCACAAATTACAAATCATAAATCACAAATTTCACTTTACACTTTACACTAATCAAGTATCGCCTCTATAAGTGTCATATAAATATTTTCCGCTTTTTTTCGAAAACCTTTTTCCAGGGCTAACGCTTGTTTTTCGTTTACGGAATATAGTGACATTGACACGACGTCGCCTAACCCATCTGATAAAGACAGCGCAACAGTACAACTTCCATCCGGATTTACCGTGTACTGGGTTGTGATCATTTCATCGCGTCCTAACATGCTGCGGAAATTGGAAGTAATATCATCCACTTTACACCGCACGGTATAGGGCAGGCTTTTTTCCGTTATCTCTCCGTTATGCGCACCTTTTACTGTCAGCGAGTATTTATTGTCTTTATGCCGTATATGCTTGGTCTTAATGAGTTCAGCAATACATTCGGTGAAGTCAAAATAACTGATCCCTTCGTCGCACATGACAAGCCCAGTCAGCTCATCAAACGTGACCGACGCCGGTATGCGTCGCAGGATATATAGAATAAGTATTTTAATATCAATTTTTTCATGGATAAACCCAAAGTTTCCTCGCATCGGCACCGTCTCCCAAAGTCACTAAAGTTGTTCAAAGTATAGCATAGAATATACTTAAAGTATAGTAATAAAACCGAAACTTACTCACTTATTGACACAACGGACTCGTAAGAGTAAAATAGCTTATATACCTGTATATAAATCTTTACTGATAAAAGAGGGAACCAGATGGAATTTTTTAGACGGCTTTCCGAGCGAATTAAGCATATAACCAACAACAAGCAATTCAAGCGGTTCGCACCTCTGGTCCTTGTCGCTCTTATTGCTCTCGTAGCATTTGTGACATGTATGCCAAGGCACGTTCCCGAACCCGAGCCAGAACCTCCTCCTGTTATCGAAACACCAACGCCTACTCCAACGCCAACCCCAACTCCGACGCCTACGCCGACTCCCGAACCGGAGCCGGAACCTGAGCCGGAGCCGGAACCCGAACCGGAATACACCGGGCCTGTTAACCCGCTGACTGGGCTGCCGACAGAAGAAGATATAACTAATGTCAGGCCGCTGGCAATCATGATCAACAATCACCGCGGGTCACTACCTCAGCAGGGTATTTCAAAGGCGGACATTATTTACGAAACCCTGGCTGAAGGCGGCATAACCAGAATGCTTGCTATATATCAGGACGTTACGGGCGTTGGTATGATCGGCAGTATCCGCAGCTCGCGGCACTACTATGTAGACCTCGCGCAGAGCTACGATTCTATATATTTTTATGCCGGCGGCAGTAATCAAGCGTTAACAGCGCTGTCAAGCCGAAATATCACAAGGCTTGACGGTCTGGCCGGATCAAATTCGAAAATATTCTACAGGGATTCGGAAAGACGGAAAACAATGAGTTTTGAACACACCCTTGTTACAACCGGCGATCGCATCACACAGAATCTCCCATCCTACGATTTTCGTTTTGAACATCCCGAAGGCTACGAACACGCGCTGAGTTTTATTGAGGACGGAACCCCGGAAGACGGGGCGGCGGCAGTCGATTTCTCGGTCAGGTTTGGGATTGGATCAAAGACAACTTCATTTAAATATAATACCGAGGATTGTCTCTACTATCTGAGACAATACGATAAGGATTACATAGACGGCAATGATAGAACTCAAGTTTCCGCCACAAACATCCTGATACTGCGAACATCAATCTCCGGAATACCGGGCGATACCGCAGGCAGGCTGGATATCAGGACGACAGGAAACGGACCCGGGTACTATATTTGCGGCGGGAAGTATATCGAAATAGACTGGTCAAGGGCCGATCTCTCTTCACAATTCCAATATAAACTCAAAGACGGCTCCGACCTCAATCTCGGACAAGGCAAAACATATATATGTATAGTATCGAACAGCGCGGAATTTGAAATCAAATAGTCCCGTTATGTGCTTTCAAGGAGCTTTGCCATATGAGTGCAGCTGACGAAATCAATGTACGAGATCCACTATTGACAGCGGATTATTTACCGCGTCCGCGTGTATATGAGATTTTTGATAAGGCTGCAACAAGCAAGCTGGTGTATGTAATTGCCGGCGCCGGTTATGGAAAAACCCAGGCTGTGCACCATTATATAGAGCAGCAATCGGACGCTGTCGTCCGATGGGTACAGCTTACCGAGAGCGACAACGTAGGTTCCCGATATTGGGAGAGCCTGACGCATAACGTTGCTCTCGACAATCCGGACCTGGCGGTAAAATTACGCGAACTCGGATTCCCCGAAACGTCTGCCCGCTTCAAACAGTTTGCCGGGATACTAAAAACCACAGAACACCGCTCAAACAAAACATTCCTTGTACTTGATGATTTTCACCTGATACACTCAAGCCAGGCGCTGACCTTCGCGGAGCGTTGCGCTCACTTACATATCCCAGGCGCGTGCGTTATTATTATTTCCAGAAAAGAACCTGAGATAAATGCGGTATCATTGTTTTCCAAGGGCCTTGCCAGTACGATAACGGAAAATGAGTTGCGTTTCACAGAAAATGAAATCTCCGATTTTTTGAAAAAGCAGGATATCCCAGTCTCCATGAAAGATCTTCCGCTATTAGCTGACGCAACTAAAGGTTGGGCTCTGGCGCTTAAACTGCTGTCTCTAGTATTAAAAAGAATGCCGAAAAATCTGCCTCTTGCCCTTGACACCATGAAACAGAATATCTTTAAGCTAATGGAAACAGAAGCGTGGAGTGATTTTCCGCAGAGCACTCAAAAAACAATGATCAAGTTGTCACTCATCTCCGACCTACCGTTGACGCCGCTGCAGGACATAATTGATGACGCCTCACTTTTGCAAAGCACATCGCGCCTATCGTCATTTATATGGTTTGACAGCTTTATTGGCGACTATAGGGTGCATCCTCTCTATCTGGAGTTTCTAAACAGCAAGCAACATATATTATCATATGAAGAAACACAGGATACATACCGATGGGCCGCATTATGGTGCTGTAATCACAATTTTCAACTGGATGCTATGAATTATTTCGCTAAATCTTTTCAGTACGACCAAATGCTTGATATGCTTCTCTCATATCCGTTTAATCTGCCGCATGATACTTGCGAATACTATCTGAATATTCTTGAAAAAATAGATCCGGACAACAAAGAGCGCAGTAATCTCGCGGTTTTACTATTAAAGAACCTGTTTATTCCCCTTCTGAATGCGGGTATGGGTAGATATGATGAAGCCAGGGAGCGCTCGTATGATGTAATACGGGAGTGGGAAAACTCGGACTGCCAGATTTCTCCGTATCTGCTTTATACTGTTTACAGCATTCTTGCCTATATCGATACTTATACCTGTACTATTACGCATAATTATAATTTCCCGGGCTACTTGAAAAAGGCGGCGGACTACTATAAAAAATCGTCCATACCGCCCACTGAAGTAACGGGACCATTTGCTGTCGTCAATATTCGTTCCTATGCGTGTCTGGTCGGTGAAGGCGCAGACTTGCAGGAGTTTGACCGATTTCTCGAAATCGTGAAGGAAACTACCCAATACATAGCGGAATCTAATCACAACATGTATTATGGTTATGATGATTTAGTAGGTTGTGAACTTGCTTTTTTTAGAAATCAACTTGACCTTGCGAGAAACTACGCATATAGCGCAATCATGAAAGCGCGTGAAAAAAAGCAGTGTGCTATTGAGTTTGTCGCCCAGTTTTATTTGATTCGCATAGCGGTACACGAGGGAGACGGTCAGTTAATAAAGGAAATACTGCGGCAATTGCGCGGTCATTTGGATAATCCGGATTTTTGGAACCGTCAACTGCTTTATGATCTAATCACAGGCTCTTTTTTTGCCTATATCGGGCTTAATGAAAAGGTGCCTTCCTGGATTGCCGTTGATGAAAAAGATACTGCTGCTGAAGTCCGTATTCCGGTGCGCGAGTTAATTGTCAGCGTGGGATACTACTTAACAGCAAAAAAGCACAAACAAGCCCTGGCTATTTTATGCAATTCCTATCCGAGAGAACCACAGGAACGATTCTTTTTCGGCGAATTGGCGTTTTTAGTACTACAAGCCTACGCGCGCCTCAAAACAGGCGATATAACAGGAGCTGTCAAAGATTTTGAAAATGCCTATATAATGTCATTTCACGGTGAATTTGAAATGGTCTTTATTGAACTTGGGAAATCTTTCCATCAATTAGCTACCGCCGCTGCCAGCCATGGAGATAACGTTATTCCGGATGCATGGATAAAAACCATTTCACGAAAAGCTTCAATCTACTCCAAAAAAGCAGATGTTATCATGAATTCGATAAAGAGGGAGGAACAAATTAAAGATAAAGTTCCTTTGTCAGACCGGGAACAGGATGTTCTCAATGATTTATATCACGGCCTCTCCCGTGATGAAATAGCGGCAAACCGGTATCTATCAATAAATACTGTCAAAAAGATCCTTCAGACAATATATATAAAGCTGGACGCCAATAATAACGTGGACGCGATCAGGATCGCGATTGATAGAAAACTGGTTGATTGAATAGTACATCATAGTAGCAGAAAGCACCCCCTCATTTGGTCCTTTTTTGGATTCAGGGGGTATTTTGCATTGTTCAGGGTGATTTTTGCTATTAACACTGGATTTTTACCCTTTTAGGTGTAGCTGCAATTATTATATCAAGTAAACTATAACTGTTAACTTTTTTCGATACTCTTTACCATATCACAAATATGCATAGCAAAACGCTTTATATAGTGGGTATAAACGAAGGGATGTATAACAAAATGAAAAATAGCATAAAAACAGAGCAGATTGTAGTAAGATTCGATAAACGTTCCTACGACAAAATACGCGAATACGCAGAAATGGAACACAGAGGACTGGGCGAATTCGTCAGACACGCAGCCCTATACTATATCGAACAGTCGAATAACAATAACATCTCTCTGAAAGTAACAAATGATAAATAGTTCCGCGATTGTCAGGAAAATCGCTAACTCTATACAAGATTCCTAAGTAGGGCTGGACGCTGGTCCCCCTACTAGTGCCTCATCCGGCTGGAACTCAAAGTATTGCGCCGGTCTTTTTGTCGCCAGACGACGTGGCAGAGCCTTGAAAGGCAGCAAGCATTCCTGCGGCTCTTCCTCGCCGCCTGACAACAATAATCCTCGGTGCCATACTTCGAAACCCAGCCGGATGAGGCACTGGGTTTTTTTGACTCAAACGCCCCTTTCAAGCTTGATCAATATGCTTGAGAGGTTTTTTCTTTTTTTCTCGTCTTTTTACACCCTTTTGGGTGTAGTTACATTACTCAGAATACAGTAGACTCCAAACAGTTCTTTTTTTCGACAAACGTAACCAATTCATTAACATCCATTCGCAAAACGCCCACATAAAGCAAAAACAAGCGAAAACTGCATCCATGAATAATTATGGGAGTAACCAAAAACGATATGTCATAAAAACTACCGTTGGGAATAATCATGAGTAAGGACATAAGGAGCGGAAGGCTGACTGTATCCCCACATCCCTATACCATGTTTATTATATGCAATCCGAAAACAAATAAAACAAACAAAAAATATTGGAGGAAAAAAACATGTTGAAGAAATCAAAAACACTATTGGTGCTCGTACTCGCACTCACTTTCGTTATGAGCTTCCCTGGCATCCCCTTCGCATCCGCAATACCGGGTGACACAACACTTGCATATCCAACAAGTCAAGCAGCCATCGCCAAGATACTGAAAGTGCCCTATGGTACAGCGATTATTCCAATGACCTTCGAGTTCACAGTAACCGCAGTAACTACAGGCGCACCGCTAAAAAACGGCGGTAAATTCACAGTCACTTTCCCGGGTGATATGAGAGAAATCCAAAATCCTAAGAATGCAAATGGTACTCCGGATTTAGATAACCAACACTTCTATCTTGAAACAATAGATCTTTTTAGCGGTATTGATGGTATTGTATGGACTGACTCAGGTGAATACGAGTACACAATAAAGGAAACCTGTACCACACACACAGGGTTGGACCAGTACCGCGACAAGCTGACGTGCTCCAGCGCCGAGTACAAAGTTACGGTCTATGTTGCTTATAAGGTCGATGCAGATGGCAATCAACTTGAGCCAAAAGAGTTAGTAATCACTCACATTGGCGTAGTTATGATAACATCAGACTCCGGCGATGAAATAAGTAATGGCGAAAAGCTTGATCCGACCCCAGGCTGGAATAAAGACGACAATAGTTATTTACATAGTGAACTGGCTTTCACAAACAAGTATGTAAGAACAAATGAACCCCCCGTCGGTCCCGAAGAACCCGGAGATCCTAAGCCTCCCAGACCACCTGAAACACCTGACGAAGGTACTCTGTCTATAAGCAAAAAAGTTGCCGGTAAATTTGGCAAACAGACTGACGAATTCAATTTTGAGATTACAGTAAACAGGCCTGTTCTTGATGTCCGTACTGATAACTTTACAGCATATATAATGGAGAAAGTCGGTAATACCTACGTAACTAAAGAGACCCTCACAGTTACACCCGGTACCGCGAAGGAATTCACGCTTAAGCATAATCAATTCCTGGTATTCAAAGACACTCCGGTTGGTTCAACCTATGCAGTAAAGGAAATACTTCCCGAAGAAAATCCGTACAAGCCCAGCGCGGTATCAACGTATGGCGACAAAACTTCTCGAATTCCGGAAGCTGCCGCTGGTACAACGCTTGCAGTCCCCACCCCTCAAACCCTTATCGACTTGGGTATTAAACAGATGTTTGTCCACAAAACAACGACAAAAACAGACTTCACCAACACCCAGGATGGCGTCACACCTACCGGGCTCAATCTTAACAACCTGCCCTTTATCGCTATGATAGCGCTTGCGCTTGCTTCACTCGCCGCGTTTGTAGTAGTCAAGTCACGCAAGAGCAAGAATTATAACTAATCCGTGTTACTCCTATAATCCCCTGAATGGGCGGCCCCTCCGGGCCGCCCGGCAGGGGCAAGCACCCAGGAGTCTTGGACAGAAGTCTGAATGCTTGGGTTTTGAGTGAATTTTTCGACCTGTGCAATTGGCGATAAACCACCCCGCCGCCTGCAGGCGGCACCCCTCCACAGGAGGGGAATTGGGCTGGCGCGCATATCTAAATTCCCCTCCCGTGGAGGGGTGGCGCGGAGCGCCGGGGTGGTTTATCGTGTGCAACGGTAGAATTATCCATAATACAAGCAAATTGCACAGGTCAGAATTTTTTGTCAGATATGGCGAAAATTTCGCCAAAAGACAGGCGCTTGGGACTTTTGTCCAAGGCTCCCCGATTCCCGCCCCTGCTAAATTTAGAAAGAAGGATGAACAAAATGGTGAGAAAAGTCAAAAAGTTAATATCACTATTAATGCTTATATCACTGATTATGACAGTGATGTTACCAATTCAAACAGCCCGGGCGGATGTTACGCCTGTAAATCCACCTCTTGAAGGTACTGCACTCCCTTCCAAACACATACCAGTGAGCGGCAGAGTTTTGAAACCCAAAGTTACTGACGATAAAAATTCTGATTGGATCGAAATCGCAAGATACAGTATAGGCGATATATCGTATTCTTTGATTTTGCGCGAAAACACAGTCACAGCAACGAACTATGGAAGTTACCAGTATTACAGATTTTATCCGAATAATACGTCTTCTTCCCTTGCACGTAATGCAGTCAACGCTTGGTTCAACAATGAGAATTCTGCTCATCCACTGCCCCTGGATGCGAACTTGCGTAATTTTGCGGTAACTAATGACATTATGGGAACTACCTATACGAATAGTAAATTTGGAGAATACTTAAGCCTATACGACGGCGATATCAGCAAACCAAAAGGAGTAATAACCAAAACTGGAGATGATATTGCCTTTTTGCTGAGTTTTCCTGAAGCGGTATATTTTTGCAGCACTCAATACCCAAATGCCAAAGGTGATGACTATATACAAAGCAACAAATATGCCAAAGCTAACTTTGGTAAGTTGGATTCAAATAAAATCACGGCTCAGCCTGGTAACCATTTTTGGCTGAGGTCAAGTGGACTAACCTTAACTGGTCCAAATTATCAGGCCTGCACCGTTGGTATGGCTGGATTCAGTGGCCAGGGCTATGATCAAACCGGCGCATTAACTCAATATCAAACCTCATCAAATCCTACCATAAGAATCCGTCCGGCTCTATGGGTTTTGTCATCCATTTTTGATGAAGAAGAACCAGACCCCACGTACAAGCTGACCTACGACGGCAATGAAAGCGGCGTCGCAAACGTGCCTCCACAGAAAACAGGCATACCTGCAAATACAGCAGAGCCAATTAGCAGTATCGTACCTGAACTCGAGGGTTTCATCTTCATGGGTTGGGCTGATACCAGTGAGACGAATGTTCCGAAGTATAGCCACGACGGCAGAAATGGTACTCAAACGACAATCACAATTACAAAAGATACAACAATTTACGCTGTATGGGTACCAGAGCCGCTGCCAACATATAAACTAACCTACCATACCAATACCCTCGACTCCGTCTCCGGCATGCCTGTTCCTAACCCGCAAATAGCAACTCCGCCTGACTACATGCTGAACATTAGCAGCAACGAACCGACACGCAACGGCTACACCTTCAAAGGCTGGGCTACTGCTTCAGGTACGTCTGCAACGCCGGGTTATACGTACGACGGCAGAAACGGTACCTTAAAGACGATTACGCTCAGCCAAGACACAGAGCTTTGGGCTGTATGGGAGCAAAATCCACAGCCACCACGCAAGCTAACCTACGATCCCAATACCACCGACCCTGTCTCCGGCATGCCTGTTCCCAATCCGCAAACAGCGATTGCTCCCGGCTACACGCTGAACATTGACAGCGCCGAACCGACACGTGACGGCTACCGTTTCAAAGGCTGGGCTACTGTTGATGGTGAGTACGCGACGCCTATTTATACGTTCGACGGCAGAAACGGTACCTTTAAGACAATCACGCTCAATGGGGACAACACAACGATTTATGCTGTGTGGGAAGAAACATACAAGCTAACCTACGATCCCAATACCACCGATCCCGTCTCCGGCATGCCTGTTCCCAACCCGCAAATAGCGATCGCTCCCGGTTATACGCTGAACATTGACAGCGCCGAACCGACACGTACAGGCTACACCTTCAAGGGCTGGGGTACTGTTCCAGGTGATTACGCGACGCCTATTTATACATTCGACGGCAGAAACGGTACCTTAAAGACAATCACACTCAACCCGGACAAAACGCTTTATGCCGTGTGGGTGAAAGACCCGACAGTGATCATATTAAGTTACGATAAAAACACTACGGATGACGTTGAGAACATGCCTGCGAACCAAACATCAACATCCGCCCCCGCTGAATTTACAATCAGAGACAATGTACCCAGACGCGCGGGTCATACTTTCAAGGGCTGGGCTACCAGTAACGCCTCGAATGCGGCGCCTCAGTATCAACCCGGCGGCAAAATAACGATCAGCGTAGATACAACGCTTTACGCCGTGTGGGAAAAGAATACAGGGCAAACATACACACTGACATACCACGAAAATGCCGGCGGCGTCACAAACATGCCCTATCCTAATCCGGTAACAGACTTACCGGCTGACGCCCCAACGCGTATCAGCGACACCAGACCCATTCGCGACGGTTACAGGTTTTTAGGCTGGTCCCTTGATCAACATGCGACAGATCCGCAATATAGGCCAGGCGACAGTATCCTTATGGACGGCAATAAAGATTTGTATGCTGTATGGAAAGAAAGAACAGCGACAGACGGCAACGGCGAGGCGGCTATCACAAAAATACTGAAAGTCCCTTATGGAACAAACGTTCCGAACAAAGTGTTCAGTTTTAAAGTTACAGCGATTAACGTTGATAACCCGACGCCGGATACCCCCAACTATGAATACCCAAATATGCCGCTTGTCGGCGAACCCGGCACTATTGACAACACCGCCGGTACCGGTATATTCACCCTTGAGTTTGGCAAGTCTACCCCTGTTGAAGAGATATACGGCTCTAGCCCTGACAGTGCCGGTAACACTACCTGGTACTGTGAAACGCCTGACATTTTTATTGGCGCAGTTTGGCCGCACCCAGGTGAATACGAATACCTTATCGAAGAAATCAAACCTAATGGTGTCCCTGCACCCGACAAAAATAATGGGATTATCTATTCGGGCGCTAAGTATAAAGTTACCGTGCTGGTTATGGAGAGTCCTCCTGACTCCGGTACATACGTGATCGACAAAATCGGCGCGAAGGTTATGGCGGCGGATGACGCAAATCCAGAAACAGGAATTAAAGTTGATCCTACGCCCGGCTACGATTCAGATTACGATTTCAGCCAGATGATATTCACAAATAAGTACTGGCATACCAAGCCCGGAGCCAATGGCTGGACACTGTCAATCGGGAAACGCGTTACAGGTAGATCCAGTGAAAAATCACGCTACTTCAACTATGAGATGAAAATCACTGCGTCTTCGCTCATTCCCCAACCGGCGAATTACAGCGCGTATGTGGTTGAAGCGGATTCAACTAGCTCTTCTGGTTATAAAACCGTTACCACGAGCGAAAACTACTCCGGTACAATCGCACCTGATGGTTCCTTCACGTTTGATTCCAGCCCAACATCAGGCGTGACACAGTTCAGCTTAAAAGACGGCCAGTACCTGATATTTAAAGACACCCCGGTTGGCACAAGTTATACGGTAACTGAAAAGGCAACCGAACTCTACAAACCATCAGTAGTTGTTAAATATAACAACGCCAACACTACAAATTACATAGGCTCTGAGAATACAGACCTTGCGCTCCCCAACAGTGTTATCGGAAGCATATGGTTATATGTCAGCGAAGACAGCAGCAGCGCCAACTTCACTAATACCCGCCGGGATATCACACCCACCGGCATCAACCTGAATGACCTGCCCTTTATCGGCATAATAGCTCTTGTGTTAGGTACTCTCATCGCATTAGTAGTGGTGAAATCGCGTAAGTATAAACATTTTAATTAGTCAAACATATCAAGGAGGGTCTCATATGAGTGTAGCGGTAAGAACCGGAAAAAGCGCAATACGACTTGCTTCAGGTGTTATTAATACGTCGTTGCTCACAGTAATACTTATACTGCTTACCTTTGCCTGCTACTCCATATGGGACACCAATCAGGTACACCATGCCGCTGACGCAACGAATTACGAAAAATACAAACCAACCGTTGTAAATGAGAGCGTCTCATTTGAAGAACTGCGCGCTGTCAACCCGGAAGTTTTTGCCTGGCTGACAGTATACGGAACACACATTGACTACCCGATGACACAAGGCAAAGACAACCTGAAGTACGTCAACACGGATGCGCTCGGTAATTATTCCCTTTCAGGCGCAATCTTCCTTGACAGCCAATGCAGCCCGGACTTCTCGGATTTCAGCAATATAGTATTCGGTCATCATATGGAAAAACAGACTATGTTCGGTGAGATCGGGCTGTTTACGGATGAAAGCTACTTTAACGCCCGCAGGTACGGTATGCTGTATTACGAAGGAATTGAACACGGTTTGGAGTTCTTCGCCTTTGTACACACCGATGCTTATGACAGATCGGTATTCCACGCAAAAATCACCGAGCCGGAAGAACAACAGATGTATCTTGATATGCTGTTGCAAAAGGCAATTCACATCCGAAAAGACGTATCTGTGACGATAGACGACCGGCTTGTCCTGCTGTCAACTTGTTCGGAGACCTCCACTAATGGGCGTGATCTCCTGATTGGGAGAATTACCGACAAGGCCTATGACGACCCCTTTATTGAGCCGGCGGCAGCCCCTAAAAAATTCCCGGCGAATACGATAGATAAGTTATCAAGCTTGTATGAACAGGCTCCTGCGTGGGTAAAGCTTATCGCAATGGCGATGTCATTACTGCTGATTTTCTTGATAATTAGAACTATAATCGTACTCCGAAAAAGAAAACGCGTCCGTACCCTACAAATGGGAGGAGAATAAACATGTGCGGAATAATTGAAACCCATAAGAAAACACATAAAATACACCGAGCCCTAAAACCTCTTGTAACCGTTCTGGTTCTGACTCTATTCATTGGCATCCTGGCTATTCCGGTGGCATACGCAGCCGATCGAGAGCAGGTTATGTTAACAGTTAAGCAAACTGTAACGTGCGGTGATTCGACCGAGTCATTTGATCACATTTTCACCTACCGGCTGACGCAGAAAACCGCTGCAGCGCCCATGCCGGCAGGCAGCACTACGGAAGGCTACACCTTTACAATTAAAGGAACCGATGAGGCGAGTGTCGGACCGATCGACTTCAACACAGTGGGAAAATACACATATGAACTAAACTGTGTGGTAAGCGCTGACACCTATTACGTTTACGACCGTCAAGTGTATACCATTGAAATATACATCACAAACGACGAGCCGCCGGTAATTATTGTCATGAAAGAAGATGGCAATAAAGCATCTGACATTAAATTCCATCATAAGGTACTCCCAAGCGATCCCGGAACAATGTTGGACCCGCCTGTGGTCAAGACTGTTTCCGGTAACCCCGGCACAGCCAGCACTTTCACTTTCAAGCTTGTACCGGGAAATGCGTCCAATCCCATGCCTGCAGGCAGCATAGACGGCGTCAAAACCATACAGATCACAGGTTCCGGACGCGGAGAATTTGGAACCTGGTCTTATACGGCGGAAGGTATCTACCACTATACAGTATCTGAAGTGAATTCCGGCGCAAGCAACTACACTTATGACACTGCGGTATATACTATTACGGATACCGTAGCGGCTGAGAACGGCAGACTGATAGTCACACGTATTGTAACAAACAGATCAAATGCGCAAGTCACATCTATGTCGTTCATCAATACCTATAAGCCCGGCGGGTCAAAGCCGTCGCCGTCGCCATCGCCAACACCGTCGCCGACGCCGTCACCGACTCCATCGCCAACACCGTCGCCGACGCCTACGCCACCTCCGACGTCGCCGTCGCCAACTCCGACTCCGACGCCTACACCAAAGCCGAACAAGCCGACTACCCCTCCCGAAGTGCCGCCTTCCCGTCCCGGTAACACAATAGTCGCCGGCGATGATGACTGGACCTTCATCGAACTTGACCCGGATGGCACACCCCGCGGCGAGTGGCATAACGACGACGGCACATGGATATTTGAAGAATACCCGCCTTTAGCCATCGGGCCAAAAACAGGCGATGAATCACAAACCTCGTTGAATATTCTATTATTCTGTACAGCCGGCGTCGCGGCGCTGGGAAGCACAGGTTATCTGGTAACCGGAAAACGTGTTAGAAAGGCAAAAAGGTAAGCAAATGAGAAATAAGCACAAAAGAAGTAAAGCGGGCAAATCCGTAGCATGGTTGATCCTGATTGCGTCCATAGCTCTAATGCTGTTATCGGGTTCCAAACTGCGTGAGACCCAGCAGATCTATCAAATCGGCGACGAAAGTTATGCCTCACTGACTAATCTTGTGCGTACTCCCGGGCTGCCCGCTTCACGCGAGCCTAACGCCCAAGCCATAGTTGACGATTTTGGCGAATCAGTGACAGAGGCAGTAAGAACTGCGGACGTTTATATTCCTGATATGGCGATTGATTTCGATATACTGCAATCTATCAACCCTGATGCAGTCGCGTGGCTTTACTGCCCGGATACTGCAATTGACTACCCTATCGTGAGGGCTGCTGATTACGATTATTATCTCCATCACCTCCCGGACAGAACTTACAACGCAAATGGAACACTGTTCATTGACTATAACTGGACAGATTTCTCAGATCAACTTACAGTCGTTTACGGCCACAATATGAAATCAGGTAAGATGTTCGGATCACTTTCCAATTACAAAGGACAAAGTTATTTCGACGCGAACCCATACCTATACTTATACACAGCAGAAGGCATTAATTACAGAATAGATCTTATGTACGGATGTGTTATCGGCGCCGGCCAATGGCGTGATCGGGCGTTCATGTTCGATGTGAATCTTGATTCGTTACTGGACTACGCTTCCTATAACACTACCTTTACCAGTGGTACACAATATAACAAAGGAGACAAGATAGTTGCGCTGTCTACATGTTCTTATGAGTTCGATAACGCTCGTTATGTAGTAGTTGGTGTGTTACGGTCTGAATATGGAATGAACTAAAATGGAAAAGGTTACAAAAGTAAAGCAGATTGTAGTGAGATTTGACGATCGATCTTATGACAAAATACGAAAATACGCTGAATGTGAACACAGAGGCTTAGGCGAATTTGTCAGACACGCTACCTTGTTCTACATCGAACGATTTGAGAAAAAGAACTGACAATAAGTGGAGACACTAAGAAAGGTAAAGGGGTGAGGTTACATGAGACGCTATTCAACAATTATTTTAATAATATGTCTCGTGTTTGGAATTCTGACACTATCATTTATCAACTATATTGATAAAACAATGGGTGCATCAGATGACGAATCGGAATTAGCGTTGGAAGAGACTGATTCATTATCAGAAGATTCAGAAGATGAAGATATAGAATTTGATTCAGCAACCGAAGACGACATAGACAACCCGGATGAGGCATCCGACGAAGATATTAACGACTTTGACGACCTTGATGAGGCGTCCGACGAAGAAATTGACGGCTTGGACGATCTTGATGAGGCGTCCGATGACGAAATCGATGACCTTGATGAGGCGTCAGATAACGGGATACCCGGTGGTATCGGATCTGAATACGGAGATTACACCGTTACTGACATACTGCCGGCAGGCGATCAGATTATCGACACATCCGGTCTGGTATACGAGGTAACCGGCGGCGAAGGTATAATCACTGTTTCCGGCGGTTCCACCGTACTGATTCTCAATGGCACGGATAGATCAGGCCTTACTTCGCAGTTGAGGGTTCAGGGAAACGCAAATGTAACGCTGTATCTTGTCAAAGGAACGGTTAACTCATTTAGTTGTACAGGTACCGGCACGCAGCCCAACGATAATCAAGCCGGTATTCAGGTTGATCCCGATGCGGTTCTTTCAATTAAAGGACACGGTACGCTAAACGCGACAGGCGGGACATACAGCGCCGGCATCGGCGGTTTTTTCACTAACGGCAGCTTCGGTAGTCCCGGGGCGGCAAAGAGCGGAACGATCACCATTCAGAGCGGTACCGTTACGGCAATCGGTGGCTCATATGCTGCCGGCATAGGCGGCGGAAACAAGGGACCAGGCGGCACTACAAAGATAAATGGCGGCAAAGTCAAGGCTATCGGCGGCGACAACGGAGGCGCCGGAATCGGCGGCGGTGGTCTGAGCGGTACTGTCAGAGCCGGAAGCCAGGGTTCCACAGGCGGAGCAATCTATATCACCGGCGGGCAGGTCACAGCCTGGGCGTATGACAACAGCGCAGGAATCGGCGGCGGCGCATGGTCTGACGGCGGTTATATAGAAATCAGCGGCGGTAATATCGAAGCAATATCCAGCGGCGGCGCCGGTATTGGCGCAGGTAAGAATTCCAAGTGCGGGTTTATTGAAATCAGCGCGGGGACTGTTTATGCCGAAGGTGGCTTACAAGCAGCAGGTATTGGCAATGACGCCGACATGACCGGAGGACGTATTATAATTACCGGTGGCATTATACACGCGAAAAGTAATGATGCATCAGCCTCGGGCATTGGCGGCGGTGAAAACGGCAGCGCAACGATAGAGATTTCCGGCGGGTCGGTCCTCTCAATAGGACCACGCACAATAGATAAAGCGATCAAGGATATGATCCGTATTAATTGTGATCCGACAAGCGGCTTCGACGACAGAAATTTATATTTTTCAAAAATTAAACTAATAAACGAAAACAACAGTGTTCTTCCCGGCGCGACAATAACTGTTTCCGTATCAGGGCGCGCTCCGAATGTTCCCTACGTTTACAGCGCCACATCTAACAAAGATGGTATGGCATACTTATGGCTCCCTAACGGGACTCATGATATATTAATTTACAATCCTGACAACGGATCATATTTCGACGATAATATCACGGTTAATATACCGCTCGATACTGTGCAGTACGATCCTGACGATGCAATAACAGTACTAAAGATGTCAACCGGTCTACCTCAGTGGTCCCTTAACGCAAGCCCTCTAAACTTCAAGGTTTACGACGAGACTGTTAAGCTCACCGTCAATATAGAATCTCACGAATCGGGAGTGTATCTCAACAGCTCTGTCGCCGACGTGAAGTGGTATCGTGAAAGTATTGAAAGCACGGAAAATACGGACGAATCCTTTGATTCAGGTTACGCGGCGGCGGTATCAGGCAACAAGGGCGTTGGCGGATCAGGCAGCAAATTGAATCTAATCAACGGTAACAACCTGAGTGAACGCCAATACGCTATGGACATAGATCAAAATGGGCGGTACTGGGTACAAGTACACTTTATCTGCGCCGCTGACGGCAAAGACGTTTATTTGGCGGAATATATTGATATTGATAACATTTACACCCCGACGGATGTGTATGTCCGGGATTGGAATGTAAATGACAACATAGAGATAAAGCCGTATACCGAGATCACGCTGCCGGGAGACACGCTCTATGGCATCCCATTCGATCTGGACGGCAGCGAAATACTGGCGGCGCCATCTCTTGGTTACGATACAGTCGTTTATAAACACAACGCTGAACTTCCCGTAAATGACTGGGATATGAACGTACCTGAAGACACTTTTGAAGCCACGGCGCCGGACGCGAAATATTCACTGATAAAATTGGGGCAACTGGTCGATGTCAACGAGGACAATACGCCAAACAGCGACGAGACAACTAAATATTACACGGTAACGTACGCGCTAATTGTAAACGATATTCTCGACCTTTCTACAATTACTAATACGAACAACACGAGTTATACCGTGGAAGGTGCTATGGATCCGTACGTTCCCGAGAAATCACCCATAACCAGCCCACTTGGCACCCTGATTTTTAAACCAGGCGCCAACGGAAAAGCCTTCAGAATAATGCAAAGCCTCACTCCGAATAACCCAACTGCAAATAAGGAGCCTAAATATGGCAGCACTTATATCAAGCACATCATTGTTAATGACGGGGCGGACATTACTCTTGTACTTGACTCAATACACTTAATTGGCAACATCACACTTGAAGACGGAGCTGCTGTGACTATAAAACTGGACGGCGTCAGCTATATCAGGTCGTCAATTTTGGTACCGGAAGGCGCTGCGCTTGTCATTGATAGCTTTAACGGAAGCAATACTACTGATCGCCTTGTCATGCCGTTACAACTTGGAATTATTAACAATAGAAACGCGAGAATCGGCGGCTTCGGTAAGTACAGCCTTTCTGATACAGGTGAATTTGGCGAAATAATCACGATAACAAATGAAAATAGCGGCACAATCACGATAAACGGCGGCGGAATTGACATAGACGCCAACACACACGGCGCAGTCATAGGCGGTGGCGGTGGATACTCTATTGCCAATAACAACTCCCTCTACACCGTCGGCGGAAACGGCACGGTCACGATAAACGGCGGCATAATATCCTTAACTCAACGCGGCTGTAGCTATGCTAATGACAATAAGGACAATTACGGCGGTGCATGTATTGGCGGCGGCGGCGCCGGCGCCGGAGGTGGTCACGCCGAAAATGTTAAAATCACCGGCGGAACTATAACCCTTAAGCAATACACGCGTGGCGCAGGTATCGGAGGCGGCGCGTTTGGCGGAGCCGGCAATATCGAAATCACAGGTGGAGATATTGATTACAAGGCGATCCGTGAGTTTACTGTCGGCGGCGGCGGAGAAGGCGCGGGTATTGGCACCGGTTCAGGCAACAATGATGGAGCAGGCAGTATCACAATCAGCGGTGGGACGATCAATATAGATGCCTACACTACAGGAATCGGCAGGGTTCATATATTAGCCGGGAGCCTCCCCATTCCACTCGATATCAATATATCAGGCGGAGATATTAACACGAAAGGTAATGTAGGTCCTGGTATCGGCTACTATAGCGACTCAAGAGGAAGCAAGATCACCATCACTGGCGGAAACATAATTGCGGAAGGCAAAACGTTTACAGCTATTGGATGCAGCACAAACAATAATGATGTGATATTCGAACTCGGCGCCGCAGCAAATGTACGGGCATATGCCGGCGGAACAACTTTCCCGGCTATCAACGTAATAAGCATTGTGAACAGCGCCTACTACGTAAACGCAAGCCTTACCGCTGCGATTGCTCCAACGACAGCTCCCTCAACGCTGCTGGTATACGAGAACGGGAAAAGTGACAAGCTGCTTAAAACACTGACGCTGCCCGCCAATTATAGGCATTTTGCGTATAGCACGAATCTCAATGCATCCAGGACAGATAATGTGCTTGTACAAAGCGGCGCGAATATCGTTGGTCAAATCTATCGTAACTCGGACAGCAACACGGATATATATTCGGTTAACACCCTCAATGGCTATTCCGCGCATAAAGGAGCCTACGGCGCGCTGCCCGTGAAGTATATAGCTAACAATTCATGGTGGATTGTCACGGAGAAGTATGTGGACATAGATGGCAATACCATCCCGAATACAACCGATAACCTATTCAAAGTAGAAAAAGGCAAAGCATACAACAGTTCCATCCCATCTCCGGAAGACCTGGGCCTGACAGAGTTAACAGCCAGGGGGTATCGCCTTGATTCGCTTACAAATACACTTATCACAAGCTCTACGGTTACAATCGACCCTGTAAATAGTAATAGAATCGTATATTTCGTCTATCAGGTTCCCATGGCCACCACGCTTACCATCTCTGCGGAGGTGTGGGGCGAATACAGCGATAAGTCGAAGGAATTCAAATTCTGGGTCTATTTTGTTGATGCAACAGACAACGAACTAAGCTCAGGCGCCACCTTCTCAGCCACAAGATTGAGCCAAGGCAACGCTACGCCAGAGCCTGTTACCCTAACTATTGAGCAGCATGACAATACCACAGCGGCGCCGTTTATGCTGAAGAACGGCCAGAGCATAGTCATACAGGGAGTGAACCTCGATTACAAGGTACGCATAGTTGAAGACGCCCCTGCTTCACTTTACGACGTCATCTTCAGAGACAGCAATGAAAGCGACGATGAAGATGGTTGTGATACCGGCTTAGACACAGAATACATGCGGCAAATAGTATCCAGCCATTCCTTCCACTTCCGCAATGAAAGAGTCGTGAACGTACCTGTCGGTATTAATTCAGGCAATATGGAGGCAATACTCCTGATGGCTAAGCTGGTGTTCATGGCCACAATATGTGTCGCAATTCTTACATTGTATATTCGCCGCCGACAGGTGAATAACTGACGTCGCGGAAAGCAGTATTATTAAGAAACGGCGTGTCACTCAGGAAACCCGTGACACGCCGTTGAGAATAAAAGGAGCTAAGCTAACAAATAACACAAAGAACTGAAAAGGGGTGAAATCACATGAGACGCTATTCAGCAATTATCTTAGTAATTTGTCTCGTGTTTGGAATTCTGACACTATCGTTTATCAACTACATTGATAAAACACTGGGTGTGTCTGATGACGAACCGGAATTAGCGTTGAAACAGACTGATGAATTATCAGAAGACGAGTTGGAATTAGATTTAGAATCAGAAGACGACGTCGACAGCCAGGATGAGGCTTATGATGACGTTGTCGATGAGCAGGATGAGGTGTCAGACGCCAGTATTGACGACCAGGATGTGCCGTTAGACGATGGTATCGACGACCAGGATGAAGTGCCCGACTATGGTATTGACGATCTGGATGAAGCGACAGACAGCGAGACGCAGGGGGGAATTGGGTCGGTTTACGGAGATTACACCGTTACTGACATACTGCCCACAGGTGACCAGATAATCGATACATCCGGTCTGATATACGAGGTGACCGGTGGCGATGGCATAATCACTGTTTCCGGCGGTTCCACTGTTCTGATTCTCAATGGCACGGAAAGGTCCGGCCTTACTTCGCAGTTGAGGATTCAGGGAACCGCAAATGTAACGCTGTTTCTTGTCAAAGGAACGGCTAACACATTTCATTGTACAGGTACCGGCACGCAGCCGAATGATTACCAAGCCGGAATTCAAGTTGATCCTGACGCGGCTCTCACAATCAAAGGGCACGGCACACTAAACGCGACCGGCGGGATATACAGCGCCGGTATCGGCGGCATTTACACAAACGGCGGCGTCGGCAGCCCCGGCTCTGCTAAAAGCGGAACGATCACTATTCAAAGCGGGACCGTAACAGCTATCGGCGGTTCATATGCTGCCGGCATAGGCGGCGGAAACAAAGGACCCGGCGGCACTACCAGGATAAACGGCGGCAAAGTCAAAGCTGTCGGCGGCGACAACGGAGGCGCGGGTATTGGCGGCGGCGGTCTGAATGACACTGTCAGGACGGGAAGCCAGGGTTCCACAGGCGGAGCAATCTACATCACCGGCGGACAAGTCACAGCCTGGGCGTATGACTATAGCGCAGGTATCGGCGGCGGCGCCTGGTCTGACGGCGGCTACATCGAAGTCAGCGGCGGTATTATTGAGGCAATATCCAGCGGCGGCGCCGGTATTGGCGCAGGCAAGAATTCCAAGTGCGGGTTTATTGATATCAGCGCGGGGACTGTTTATGCCGAAGGCGGTTTGCAAGCAGCAGGTATTGGCAATGACTCCGACGTGACCGGAGGACGTATTATAATTACCGGTGGCGTTATTCACGCAAAGAGTAACGATGTGTCAGCCTCAGGTGTTGGCGGCGGCGAAGATGGCAGCGCAAAGATAGAGATTTCCGGCGGGTCAGTGCTCTCAATCGGGCCGCGCATCATTGGGGAAACAATCAAGGATATGATCCGTGTAAATAGTGCGCCGACAAGCGGATTCGACGACAGAAATGTTTATTTGGCAAAAATCAAACTTATTAATGAAAACAACGGCGTCCTTTCTGACGCGGTAATAACTGTTGCCGTATCAGGGAACGCTCCGGATGTATCCTACGTTTACAGCGCCACAACTAACAAAGACGGCATAGCCTACTTATGGCTCCCAAACGGGACTCATGATATCTTGCTTTACAATCCCGGCAACGGCTCATACACCAACGATAGTATCACGGTCAATGTACCGCTCGATACCGTGCAGTACGATCCTGCAGACGGATTTACTGAGATAAAGGCGACTTCCGGCATCCCCCAGTGGTCACTCAGCGCAAGCCCTCTGAACGTTAAGGTTTACGACGACACAGTTAAGCTCACCGTTGATGTAGTAACTCTCGAATTGGGGGCGGATCTCAACAACTCTGTCGCCGGCGTGAAGTGGTATCGCGAAAGTGTGGAAAGCACAAAAAACACAGAAGAAACATTTGACGTAAAGTATGAAGCAGCGGTTTCAGACAACAAAGGTATTGGCGGAACCGGGAACGTATTGGATATCATCAACAATAGCCAAAGTGAGCGCCGTTACGGTATGGATATAGACCAAAACGGACGGTATTGGGTACAGTTACACTTTATCAGTTCCGCTGATGGCAAAGATGTTTATTTGGCGGATTATATTGATATTGATAACATCTACACCTCAACGGACGTGTATGTCCGTGATTGGAACGAAAGCGACGATATAGAGATTAAGCCGTATACCGAGATTACACTGTCGGGTGGCGCGTCCTATGGCATCCCGTTTGACTTGAGCAGCGGCGAAATACTCACGGCGCCATCGCTTGGTTTTGACACGGTGACTTATAAACACAACGACGCTTTGCCCACAGACGACTGGGATATGACCGTACCGGAAGAGACATTTGAGATCACGGAGCCGGACGCCACATTTTCGCTGATAAAACTCGGTCCGCTGGTCGACGTCAACGAGGACAAGACAATAAACAGCGACGAGACGACGAAGTTTTACACGGTTATGTACGCATTGACTGTTAACGGTGAGATTGACCTGTCTATTATAACCAATGCTCAAAACAACTCCGATTATTATGTGGACGACGTTTCGGGTCCATACATCGGTTCTAGTGCGATTACAAATCCCATAGGGGGATTGGTCTTCACCGAGAACTCAAGCGGCAAAACCTTCAATATCATCCAAAGCCGTACCGTTCCTAATCCCGTTCCCCCAAACGAAAAACAAGGGAGCACTTATATCAAAAACATTTTTGTTGAGAGCGGAGCGGACATTACACTGGTACTCGACACAATACATATTTATGGCAGTATCTACGTTGAGAACGGGGCTGTATTGACTATAAAGTTAAGCGGCGTCAACTATATAAGGACATCGATTCATGTACCTCCGGGCGCAAAGCTTACTATCGACAGCCTGAGCGGGATCCATACATCCGACCGTCTTGTCATGCCAACAGACAGCAAGGCGGGGGGCACAGAGCTCACTAACAAGGATTCAAGAATTGGCGGCTTGGGAGGTACTTCCTCATACGAAGACGGCGAAGATTGCGGCATGATTACTATCAATGGCGGCGGGATCGACATCATTTCCTTCACAAACGGCGCGGTTATTGGCGGCGGCGGCGGTTTCTCTTTTGGCAGTGACACCACCTACAACACCAAAGCCGGAAATGGCGGCACAATCGTAATCAATGGCGGCATAATATCCATTCAGCAACACGGCAGCGGCGCTGATTCATCAAAATCTTATGGCGGTGCTTGTATAGGCGGTGGTGGCGCTAATTCTCAGAATATTGGCGGTTCCGCAGGAAATATCCTAATAACAGGCGGAAAAATAACACTTAAACAATACACGCGTGGGGCAGGCATTGGCGGCGGTACGTTTGGCCCTGCAGGAAACGTCGTAATCACAGGCGGAGATATTGGTATAGAAGTAATCCGCGATAGTGGTAAAGCAGGAAATGGAGAAGGTGCGGGCATCGGTAACGGTTCAGGCTACAACCTTGGTACAGGCAGTATAACTATCAGCGGCGGCACGATAAATGTTTCTGCCTACAATACCGCAATCGGCAGGGTTCAAACCAACAGCAGCGGCAGCAAGCCTACGCTCTCTATCACGATTACAGGCGGATATATTAATGCAAAGAGCGAAGTCGCCACCGGTATCGGCTACTTGACTGCCCCGAACAGAAGCAAAATCACCATCACTGGCGGGACTGTGATTGCAGAAGGCTCAGTCAATGGTACAGGTATTGGATGCGCTCTTGCCGATGTTAGTGATCCTGACGATAAGGCTATATTAGAACTCGGCCCAAATGCGAATGTCCGCGCATATTCCGGAGGAACAGTAGCGGCAATCAACGTTCTGGATGAACCCAACAACGCCTACTATGTAAACGCCAGCCTAAACAATGCGCTCCCGATGGAGACTACGCTGCGGGCATACGAAAAGGGGAATGGTGGCGCGCTTAAGAAAACGCTGACACTGCCCAAAGACTACAAGCATTTTGCATACAGTTCAGATCGGTCTACGTCCCGGACAGACAATATTTATGTGTTTGTCGGTTCTACACTCACCTATTCGATTGTACGCGTTAAGGATAACAACCCGGACATCTTTTCAATTAACTCCCGTACCGGTTATTCCGCGTATACCTCCTCCAACGCATTGCCTGTGAAAACCGAGTTCGCTAATCACTGGACTGTTACGGAAAAGTATGTGGATGTAAATGGCAATTCTCTTGAAGACCACAAGTACGATAGTGAGGTTGTGGTAGTCAAAAACAGCAGTTATAGCAAGTCCATCCCGATTATTAGCGGCTGTACGGCGAGGGGATACCGCCTTGACTTGCTTACCAATAATCTTATCGAAAGCCCCTCAGTCACAATCAACTCTGTGATCGGCAACCGGATTGTGTACTTCGTTTATGATGCTTCCGCTACGCTGACTGTTTCCGCTACAGTTGATGGCATTTACGCCGACAAGACAAAAGCGTTTAAATTCTGGGTGTATTTCGCGGACAGCAGCAGCCACGATCTGGATATAAACAACATCACATTTGACGCAGTCAAACAAGGCATGGGTATCGGCGCTGCTGGCGAGCCATTGGTTTTACATCTTACGCAATACAGCGACGGCACGGCTGTGGATTTCATGCTTAAGCACAATCAAACTATCACCATTAAGGGCGTTTCTCTGGATTATAAGATACGCATAGTCGAGGATATCCCCACTCCCTCCACACTGTACGGAGTAAGCTTTACTGACAGTAAAGAAGGTCCCGGAACAGGTAACGATACAGGCGGGATCAGCTCGCCAAAAACGCTTCTGCAAATGACAGCAAATCGTTCCTTCAGCTTCACTAATGAAAGAGTCGTGAATGTCCCTGTCGGTATTAATTCCGGCAATATGGAGGCAATACTCCTGATGGCTAAGATAGTGTTCCTGGCCACATTATGTGTCGCAATTCTTACATTATTTATTCGCCGCCGGCAAGAGAATAACTGACATAACGGAAAACATACTTTAGTCTCCGTCTCTTGGTTACGATACAGTAATGTATAGGCACAACGAGGAAATGCCTGTAGACGGCTGGGATAGAAGCATGGCGAAATATTCGCCAAAAGACAGGCGTTTGGGACTTTCGTCCCCGGCTCCTAGGACAATACACCGGAAAGCGACGTAACAACCAAGTTCTACACGGTTATGTACGCAATTATTGCAAATGACGTACTCGACTTGTCTACATTGTCTATTCGTCGCCGACAGGGGGATTACTACCATGACAGAAAACATACTTTCCAACAACTACCTCAGACGCATGAACCGGATTGATAATGGATCCAATTCAATAGTTCCCGATAAGCAGAGCCATATGCAGATTATGGATGAGCCCACGCCGATCATGCAGGAAGAGTATCCTAAGCAGGAAGAGTATCCTAGGTACGAGCAATATATTTGGGAAGAACCCACGTTAAGTACCCAGGATGAGCTTCTGCTGCGCGAGCTGCGAAACGGGGATGAACCAACGTCGAGCGCCCAGGAGAACCTCCTCAAACGTGAGATACAGCTTTTGTTTGAGCTTACATCGAGCGCTCCGAAGAAGCCACTTCAGCGTGAGATACATAATTGGTATGAACCTGCGCAAAGCGCTCAGGAGAAGCCACTTCAGCGTGAGGCACAGAATCGGTTTGAACCTGCGCAGAGCGCTCAAGAGCAGCCTCAGCGTGAGACACAGAATCGGTATGAACCTGTGCAGAGCGCTCAAGAGCAGCCTCAGCATGAGACACAGAATCGGTATGAACCTGCACAGAGCGCTCAAGAGCAGCCACTTCAGTATGAGCCACAGACTCGGTATGAACCTGTGCAGAGCGCTCAGGAGAAGCCACTTCAG
>Ga0123356_10001410_pt1 | contig 26607 bp, 21 predicted proteins | sample TergutEmb28metaG_2_FD_92546 | JGI IMG/M metagenome (GOLD analysis project Ga0123356, IMG submission 92546) | Embiratermes neotenicus P3 segment gut microbial communities from Petit-Saut dam, French Guiana - Emb289 P3 | ecosystem: Host-associated > Arthropoda: Insects > Digestive system > Gut ...
ATAATTGTCGATGACGCCGAAATCCCGGTATGCGGTGTACGTCCAAGTACATAATTACCGGGATTTCGGATGTCATTCGGCGATTAGGCGCGAAATTGAAAAACTTAGATGGGATTTTTTGTCCTTACAAAGTCGCCTTCAGCGTCTCGACTTCATAAGCCTCTACCTTGTCGCCTTCGCGAAGATCGTTATACCCGTCGAACGACATTCCGAACTCGACTCCGGCTCCGGTGATCTCTTTGACTTCGTTCTTTTCGCGACGCAGCTCTCCGATTTTTCCGTCGTATATTACTATTCCGTCCCTCAACAACCTAACAAGCGAATCCTTTTTGATATAACCTTCGACAAGTCGGCATCCTGCGACTCGCACTCCCTTTCCGACGGTGAACAAAGCTATTACGTCGGCGTAACCTACAAAGTTTTCGCGTCGTATCGGTTCCAGTTTTCCGGCCAATATGTCTCTCAATTCGTCGGTGATGTGATAAACGACCGAGTGGTACCGTATATCGACGTTATTCGCCCGCACAAGCTCTCGAACGGAAGCGTCCGCCCGAACATTGAATGCGACTATTACGGCGTTGGAAGCAATGGCCAAACGCACGTCGCCTTCGGATATTGCGCCGACGTTCGCGGCCAATATGTCGATCCCGGCTTTTTCGGTTCCTATTTTCGAAATCATGTCGCGAAGCGCCTCGACCGATCCCTGGACGTCGGCCTTGATTATGATCGGCAAAGTGACTTTTTTACCCTCTTCCTTCTTGGCGAACAATTCTTCCAAAGTGGATTTTTTCGCCATGCTTGCGGCCGCTTTTTCGCGTTCATTTCGGAACTCGGCTACTTCTCGGGCGTCCTGCTCTGTTGCCATTGCCTTAAAGTCGTCGCCCGCCATTGGCAAAGTCTCGAATCCCAAAATGATCGCGGGCTGTCCTGCTTTGACGGTCTTGACTCGTTCTCCTGCTGAATTGATTATTGCTCGCACTCGTCCGAAAGTCTTTCCCGCCACGAACGCGTCGCCGATCGAAAGATTGCCTTGTTGCATAAGAATCGTGGACGTTGACCCAAGCCCCTTTTCGACCTTTGCCTCGACTACTGTCGCTCGACCCGGCATCTGCATATCGGCTTTAAGATCCAACATCTCGGCCTGAGCAAGTATAAGCTCCTCAAGTTTGTCCAATCCTATTTTTTTCTTGGCGGAAATCTCGGCGGACAAAATTTCTCCTCCCAAAGACTCTACCTGAACTTCGTGCGCCAACAGGTCAAGTTTTACCTTCTCTGGATTCGCGTCGGCCAAATCGATCTTATTTATTGCGACTATCATGGGAACTTTTGCGGCCTTGATGTGGTTTATCGCTTCGATCGTCTGCGGCATGATGGAATCGTTTGCGGCTACGACCAATACTACTATGTCCGTGATCATTGCGCCTCGCGCGCGCATGGCCGAAAAAGTCTCGTGACCCGGAGTATCAAGGAAAGTTATATGCTTTCCCGATTTGGTCGCGACCTCGTAAGCGGCTATGTGCTGAGTAATTCCTCCGGCCTCCCCCGCGACGACGTTTGTCTGCCTGAACGCGTCAAGCAATGACGTCTTTCCATGATCGACGTGTCCCATGATCGTAACTACGGGGGCCTTTCGCGTCATGCGTTCCGGATTTGGAGTCATATCGATCTGATCTTCGTGCGGCACGACGGACACTCGGCGAATTTTGGCTCCGAATTCGTGCGCGACCAGCTCTGCGGTATCGGCGTCGATTGTCTGGTTCTGCGAAGCTACGACTCCCATTCCCATAAGTTTTTTAACCACGCTTCCTATCTTTTCCGCCAACTGGTCGGCCAAGTCTTTTACTACGATTGACTCGCCAAGCATTACCTCGCGCTCGACCTTCGCGGCGGCGTTGAAAGCCTGATTATGCTTGTCGCGGAATCGTTTCATTGCGGCTTCTGAATGCCTGCGGCTCGCGCCGCGAACCTCCATTGCGTCTTCGTCGGAATTGATTACTATGTCTCGAACGGATATGCGGCCCTTGAACGAAGCTGCGTCCTGATTCTGATTATTGCGTCCGCTCTTTTTTCCACGCCTTCTGTCATCCTCGCCCTCGGTGCCTCGGCCTCTTGCCGGGCCTGAAAAATTACCAACTGTCGTCCCTCGGCTTGTCCTGGCGGCCTCGGCGTTGCCTCCCTCTAACTGTCCTGCGGATTCTTTTGCCTTCAACTGCTCGCGCACGGCTTCATATTCTGTCTGCTCGGCGGCGATTTCTGACTCTAATTTATGACGCAAAGCGTCTTCCTCGGCGGCTATCTTGGCTCTTTCTGCCTCTCGTTCCTTTGCGGCGTCAAGTATGGCGCGAAGCTTTTCATCTACGGCGCTAACGGTCTTCTTGACCGGATCGCGTATTTCCTGCTCGCCTGGCATAAGAACCTTGCGTCGGCGTTCGACGAAAATCGCGTCTCCCTTTGACGACTGCACCGCGCCCACCTGCACGCTTTTTCCAAGCGTCAAAGTCTTTCTATTATTTTCCGCCATAAATCCACCTCGTTGTTCTGCGTCAGCAGGTTAATAACAATCCCAAAAAATGTTAGGAAATCAGAGTCTATGACAAATCGTTCAATGCCAAGAAAAACCAACCGACGTAGGCCTAAGAGGCTGCCGCGGCGCGTTGGTTTTTCGACGGCAGTCAAGGATTTGGCAAGACGATTGAAATTTCCAGCATTTTTTGTCCTTATTATTCCTCTACCTTGTCTTCATTTATACCATACACCTGCTCGCGCGCTTTCATTATGATGCGTCCGGCGACGGATTCTTTCATTTCTTCTGCGCCCAAAATTTCTACCAACTCGTCGCTGGCAAGATCGGCCAGGTCGGTCAAACTGCGAACTCCATTCTGTCCGGCTTTCAATATCTGCGGACGCTTCAGGAATTTGAAATCCAAAAGATCGTCTGTCATCTTCAACGCGTGTCCGCTTGCCTTGTACTCGGCCTCGACCTTTTCAAGATATTCTTTGGCGCGCTGCTGCAGCTCTCCGGCGATACCTGCGTCGAATCCTTCGACGGACTCCAATTCTGCTACCGGCACAAAAGCGACTTCCTCGACGGAACGGAATCCTTCGGTGATAAGAAGCTGAGCGATAATGGAATCCACGTCCAAAGCCTTAACGAACAACTCGGTTTTCTCGGCGACTTCCTTGGCGCGTCTTTCCTGTTCTTCGGCCTCGGACAATATGTCGATGTTCCAACCTGTAAGCTGCGACGCCAATCGCACGTTCTGCCCGCGGCGTCCTATCGCGAACGACTGTTGGTCTTCTGCGACTATGACGGCTGCGGTATGAGTATCCTCGTCGACGATAATCTTCTGAACCTTTGCGGGTGAAATTGCGTTGACTATGTACACGGCCGGATCTTCGGAATAAAGAATGACGTCGATCTTTTCGCCCTGGCATTCGTTGATTACCGGCTGAATGCGTGTTCCCTTGACTCCGACGGTCATACCGACAGGATCGATCGAAGGATCTTCGGACATCACGGCTATCTTTGCGTGCGAACCCGGAGCGCGCGCGACAGACTTAATCTTAATAACCCCGTCGTATATTTCGGGAACTTCCTGCATAAACAAGCGCTCCATGAACATGGGATGCGTGCGCGTAAGGAATATCTGCGGCCCGGTGTTGGTGCGCTGCACGTCCATTATCAAAGCGCGCACATGCTCGCCCGGCTGGGGGCGTTCGCGTGCGATAAGCTCGGTTGCGCGAATATATCCTTCTCCCTTGCCCTTGATGTCGACATACACGTTTCCGAATTCGACTCGTTTGACTACGCCGGACACTATATCTCCGACCGAGTCTTTGAATTCTTCATACTGGTTTCCGCGTTCTGCGTCTCGCACGCGTCCTATGACTACCTGGCGCGCCGACTGGAAAGCCTGTCGTCCGAATTCCGGCTCGGGCAAAAGATCCTCTATTACGTCCCCTACTTGCGGATCCTTTGAATATTTTTTGGCCTCGGCCACGGTAAGCTGCGCGAAGGGATTGTATTCCTCGCCTCCCACGGCCTCGTCCGCTATGACATCGAACAAGCGTTTTACTGTTATTGCTCCGGTCTTCTTGTCGATTGCTGCTGTGATGTTCAACTCCTCGCCGAACTTTGCCTTTGCTATCTTGGCTACGGCCGCCTCCAATGATTCCAACACTATATCGCGCGAAATCTGTTTTTCTGCGGCAAGCGAATCGGCGGCAAGCAAAAGATCCTGTCTCGGCATCGGTTTATTGATGGGCATTTTTCTACTCCTTTTTCCTATCAAAAAGAGCGGGATCTTTCAACCCCGCCCTTAAACTTTTATTTAAGAACACATCATTATACCCTCTCCTCCCCAAAAATCAAGCGAATAATAACCGTCGCAAAGCGACTTAACCCTTTTACCGTTTTCCTTTTACCTTTTACCTTGAATTTTTTATTCTTTGATTATATATTGCCTCCATGACCCAGAACTACACCGTCTTAGCAAGAAAATACCGTTCCCAAACCCTGGGCGAGCTTATAGGCCAAGAAGTCCTATCGACAACGCTTTCAAACGCGATCTCAAGCGGAAAACTGGCGCACGGCTATGTTTTTTCCGGAATCCGCGGAACTGGCAAAACCAGTACGGCAAGAATCTTCGCCAAAGCGCTTAACTGCATATCAAGCGACAAGCCGACGGACAATCCCTGCGGCACTTGCGATAATTGCCGTGCAATCGCTGCGGGCCAACATATAGACGTGATGGAAATCGACGCTGCCTCTCATACCGGGGTGGACAATATAAGGGACATACTCGATTCGGTCGGCTACGCGCCCACGACCGGCAGATATAAGATATACATCATAGACGAAGCCCATATGCTAAGCAAAGCGGCCTTCAACGCGCTGCTAAAAACGCTCGAGGAGCCGCCGCAACACGTAGTCTTTATGATGGCCACGACGGAAATAAGAAATATCCCTATGACCATCCTGTCTCGCTGTCAAAGGTTTGACCTGGCCCGTGTGCGGATAGACGAACTAAAGAATCATTTCCTAAAAATAGCAAAACTTGAAAATGTCGACCTGACGGAACCAGCGGCGACTCTGATAGCGCACGCGGCGGACGGTTCTGTTCGCGACGGGCTTTCCATACTTGATCAGGCTATATCCCAAACTAACGGGAAAGTGAGCGAAGACGCGATAAACAAAATGCTTAAACGTACGGGCTTTGACAGCCTGACGGGGCTGGTCGAAACGATCTTCTCCGGGAACGTTGAAGACGCGCTTGCGAAAGTTGGCGACATCTACAGCGGCGGTGCGGACCTCTCTGGTTTGCTCAGCGATATGCAAGACTTTACTTACTGGCTGACCCGCGCCAAGATCGCGCCAAACAGCCTTTCGAATGCGCCTTATACCGAAGATATAAAATCCCGGATGAAAGTAATAGCGGATAAAACTTCATTGAATATCCTCTCAAGAATCTGGCAGGTTATGACGGCGGCAACCCCTGAAATCAGCGGCGCGCTCCACCAGAAAAACAGCTTCGACATGATGCTGATCCGCATTATGTACCTATCCGACATCAAACCGATCAAAACCCTATTATCCGAGTTGTCATCCCAAACAACCGAATCGCGACCGAAGGCCTCCTCACCCAAGCAGAGTCCTGCTGCAGTTACCAACCCAAAATTAAAAATCGAATCATTGAATGACCTCACCTCTGCGCTTGCCTCGGCCAAAGAAAGCCTGCTACTTTCCGAACTTAAATCCTCGGGCGAAATCGCGGCGTTTGAACCGGGCCATATAAAACTTTACTGCCGCAATAAGAACGCGGACCTTGGCAAACGTCTTCGCGTATGGCTCGCCGAACACGCGGACGGATCATGGATAGTTGAAGAACTGGAAGAACCAACTGGCGGCGCGACTATATCCGAATCGGACTTCACGGCTGCAAGCAGTGATTCGTTGGTGTCAAGCGTTATGGATATGTTCGGCGGCGCGAAAATCTCCGACGTCAAAGAATCCTAGAATGAAGCTGATAGACTATTCCTTCCGCATATTTTTTTGGCTTGCTCTTACGGCCCTGATACTGGCTATTGCTCTTTTCCTTCGTTACGGAACGGACCTGCCCGAATATAAAAGCCTGGCGTCATACAGGCCTCCCGTTGCCACAAGGCTTTACGCTTCGGACGGCAGCCTTCTTATGGAATACGCGACGGAACGCCGCGTGTTTATAGAATTTCACGACATGCCGCCGTTACTGATCGGCGCGTTCATCGCGGCCGAAGACCAATCCTTCTGGACCCATTCCGGCATAGACTTTACTGGCATCGCGCGGGCTGCGCTGAATAACGTTATGCGCATGGCGGGCCGCGGCGGCAGTCTGTCCGGGGCCTCTACTATAACGCAGCAAGTTGCGAAAAACTTTTTCCTATCCAGCGACCGAACTATGTCTCGCAAAATCCGCGAAGTTATACTCGCGCTTAAATTGGAACGCACTTTTTCCAAAGAACATATTATGACGCTCTACCTGAATCAGATTTATCTCGGATCCCGCGCGTTCGGCGTCGGTTCGGCAAGTTTAATGTATTTCAACAAACCTGTTAACGAACTGACTCTGGCGCAAATAGCCTACCTTGCGGCGTTGCCGAAGGCTCCTAACAATTATAATCCTGCAAGGAATCTGAACTCGGCGACTCACCGTCGCAACTGGGTTATCAACCGAATGCTTGCCGAAAAAATGATCACGCGCGAAGAAGCCGAATCGGCTATAAACGAACCATTGGTGGTAAGCGACGAATTCACGCGCCAACAGGCGGACGACTTCCAATATTTTTCGGAAGAAGTCAGGCGCCGCATGCTTGGAATCTTCGGCCGCGAGAAACTATACAACGAGGGCCTTTTTATAAAAACGACCCTTGACCGCAAAATGCAGATCGCGGCCCAGCAAACTCTTCGCAAACATCTGGAAGCGTACCATAAACGCCATCCCGAAACCGACGGCGGCTCTCCTCTGATCCAAGGCGCGATCATCGCTATCCATCCTCACACCGGGCGCGTCCTTGCGGTCAGCGGCGGCTATTCGTTCAGCGACAGCTCGTTCAACCGCGCGATCCAAGCTCGTCGCCAAGTGGGTTCGACCATCAAACCGTTCATATACCTGAACGCGCTCGAGCGTCCTGACTTCACGCCGCAAACTTTGCTTCTTGACGCGCCGATCGTTTCGGTTAACGAAGACGAATCTATCTGGCGTCCTGAAAATTACGACCGCAAATTCAAAGGCCTGGTGCCTCTGCGCCAGTCGCTTGAAACCTCAAGAAACGCGACTACGGTAAGGCTTGTGCAAACCCTCGGCATAAACAGCGTTATAAGAACTGCGAAAAAATTCGGAGTATACGATCATAATCTAAGACGCAACGATATGTCGATCGCGCTTGGCTCGGGCGAAACCACGCTCGAGAATATGACGCTTGCGTTCGGGGCGTTCATAAACGGCGGCTTCAGACATAATTCAAGCTTGGTTGACTACGTCCAGGATAGAAACGGCAGAACTATATTCCGCAACACGGAATGCAAGGACTGCTCGGCCGAATGGTCGGAAGACCTGCTTCCTCCGTCTTTGACCGAAGATTCGGAACCTTTGTCGGACCCGCAAAGCCTCTATCAGCTGACCTCGATTTTAACCGGAGCGGTAGACCGCGGCACCGGCCGCCGCGCAAGAATGCGTGGCTTCGCAATAGCTGGCAAAACCGGTACTACTAACGAAGTGCGCGACGTCTGGTTCGTTGGCTTTACGACTAATCTGGCCGTGGGCGTCTATATGGGCTACGACCAGCCAAGACCTATGGCCGAAGGCTCCGGCTCGGGACTTGCCGTGCAAATATTCAGGGACTTTATGGAAGTTGCGCTTGAAGGCGAAACCGGCCGTCCGTTTCCTCAACCCAACGGGCTGGAATTCATAAGGGTTAATTACGACACCGGCTCTCGTCCTACCGGCGCTCCCGGGGAAAGAGTTATAACGGAAGTGTTTAAAATCGGCCAGCAACCTAATCCGCCGACCGCCTCTTCGGGCGCGGCGACCTATGATGACGATTTTCCTAACGGTCCTTCCTCTGGCGGCATCGAAACCGGTTTCTTTTAACCTTCACCTTCTCTCTTGACCCACCAGCCCATTTGGGCTACCATTTTCCCCGTAGGGGGGAGTTCTAATTTTGCAATCCCACATCTCCGAAACTTTTCATCATTCAAAGAGAGTGAATTCGATGAATAATTGTTCAATATCAAGAAAGACTGACCCGCGCGTGTCCGCAAGGGGACATAAGGGGCGGTCTTTCGACGATAGTGGACGATTAGACGCGAATTCGGGACGCTTCATGTTTGAAGCGCTGTTAATGCTTGGCGTGATCATCGCGCTTATGCCCGCATTGCTCGGCAAACTGACCCAGCGCAAAATCTACGCCGAAAACGCGGCTGCCGCCAGCCAAATAGAACGGGTGTCCCAAGCGGCACAATCCTGGGCTTCCATAAACGCGGATAATGTCGCGCCTCGCCGTACTACTATCGAAGGCGCGAATATAAACTCAATGCTCGAAAACTACGGCCTGCCCCTGGGCTTCAACCCAAGAACTCCTGCCGGCCAAACCATACGATTAATAACTATGCGCAACGCGGCCGGTCCGCTGATACTGATCGAAGCCTCCGGCGGCAACATATCGCAGCTGCGGCGCGCTGAAATCGCGAACAGGGTGGGCTTCTGGGCCGCGCTTCCCGAAGGCGGCGCAATAACCTCGGCAACCGGCGACTGGGAACTGGATCTGCAAAGCGATTTCGGCTACTCGCCTTCGCCCGATTCGATATTTGTCCGTGTTCCGGTTGAATCCGAAACCTCCGACCTTCTAAGCCGCCGCGCGGATCCCGCCAAGAACGCTATGCGCACAAACATCGACATTATGTACAACAACATCGAAGGCGCGCGCGACCTGCGCGCCTCCACGCTTGAATTCGACGCGGGCTTTTTCAGCAAACTGCATATCACCGGGGCGGACGAAAGTCGAACTACGCGAAATTCTCTGGAAAGCTTTCTAACCCAGAACGCGACCTTCCAAAGCCGCGGCGCATCTGGCGGCGCGCTCAATATCTCGCGCGGCACGTTTGCGGTGCAAAATCTCTCCGTGCGCGGCATCTCGACCTACGGCGGCTACAACACTAATCTCGAAGCGGGCTTTATCTCGGTTCTGGACTACTACCAAACCCCTGGCTCGGGAAGCTTCACGGGCCCGAACCTCTGGCGCGTCCGCGGCAACGCTGAACTCAGTAACATCGCGCTGTCAGGGGTTGGAGTGATGCACATAAACTCAATCCTCGAAATCACCTCGGACGCGGACACTTTCACAGAGGAAGATTTTTTCTACGATTTCATACCTGCGTCCCGATCTGGCATCTCGGCTGGAATGGTTACGGCGGGCCATATAACGTTAAGGGACCAAACGGCGCGCGTCCTCTCTGCGGGCGGTGCCGACGCTCCGACGCTGATCTCGGTAAGACCGGCCGGCACTTCGGTGCTTCCCGATATAAGGCTTGATGAAATAAACAACGACTCGATCAGAATTCCGACCTTTCCGTCGGCTGACGGCGACACTATCTCCTGCCGCACCCTTATCGAAGGCATAAGATACCGCGACGCTGCGACCGGCCGCGACGTGACTTTCAGATACGACAGCAAAAGCCTGTCGCAGCACATCGCCTGCCTCTACGCGTACTACCAAAGGCTCGAGCAAAGAATCGACATCAAAAATTGCCTTATCCAAGGCGGAGACATTTCGAAATGCCAATAATAAAAATGCCTTTTATTAAATCGGAACGCGGCGCCGGCATGCTGGACGCGATCCTGGCGATCGGCATCATAGGAATCACGGCTCCGTTTCTCTACGCAAAAATATCGGAATCCGCCCGCGAAATCCAAGAAGTTTCTTACGCCAAGCGCCTAAGCCGCTTAGGTAACGCGGTCTCGAACTTCATAGCGATGAATGAAACCGTCTGGCCGGATAATTTCGAATATGCGATAAGCTCGGAAGACTTCTTCGAATATCTTGCTCCGTTCGGAGCGGTCGAAACGCGCAACCTTCCTCCGCCGTCCCTGCAAATATTTAAAACGACCTCGCAATCTGGTGTCAGAACCACGCAGGCCTATATGATATCGGACAAAGGCGACAGCACGATCCTATGGGGCAGAAAGTTTGCGCAAATGCTTGGTCCCGAAGGCGGCGTCTCGGAAGAGGATGACTTGGTCTACAGCGTATCGGGCCAATGGTCGGCAAGACTTCCCGGCACTCCTCCCGGAAAAATAGTTTTAAGAATAACCAACCATTCGTCGGACAATGATCAGACTCGTTTTCTGCATAGGGTGCGCGTCACCGACGCTCCCGAATTGAATATGATGGAAACGAATCTCGTCATGTCTGACGGCGGCCGCCGCCATTCGATAATAAACGCGAAAAGACTCGAAGGCGTCGGCCTTGACGCGACCGATATGACTGCGTCCGGCATCACGGCGAATGCCTTCGCGTCAAACTCGGTGCTGTTTCAAGACGGTCTGAGATTAAATCCCCAAATGTCGGAAATGAACTCGCTGCGCGTTGGGGGCGACATAATGGGCGCAAGACTGATCCGCACCCGCGCCCTGTTCGGCGGCCTTGCCGGCGGGGGCTTCCGCGCGGCGACGGAAACGGCCTTCAGCAACCAAGGCCGAATAATATCCGACCGTACCTCGGTCCACGGCGAACTGGACGTGGGAAACAACCTAGTCATAAAACCTGGAAGCGCAAGAACGATTTCTGCCTGGGGCGAAATATCGGCTTTCTCGGTATCGGCTCCGTACCTTTCGGTGGAATACCTGATGTTCGGCGGCGCCTCGGGCATAACGGTTTCTAACGACAAGCTGGGTGACAGACAGAATCCTCCTATAAAATTGGGCGGCTGGTCGTTTCCTAATCAACACGGCGACCTGCCTTCGTTCTCGTCCCTAAAACTTCTTTCCTTATCGTCCGACCCTGTTGGCGAAATCCTGTCCATACCAAGAAATCCTATGGCTAAAATAACCTCCAAAGGCTGGATGAACCCTCCCCAGCAGCAGGAGGTAGAATGAAACATACACGCGGGGCGTCATTACCAGAGCTTCTAATGCTGATAGCAATATTCTTGGGCCTATTGCCTATGATCTATAAACAAATATCGTCTCGCGAAGAAACAAGAATAGCGGTTGCGGAAAGTCGAAATCTTGCCTCCGCACGCGACGCGCTAACGCGCTTTATCGAAGCGAACGAGCGTAGGCTCAGCGCGCCAACCGCCCAAACGGTCTATCAAATACAGCCGCGCGAACTTCTTCCGTTCGGATTCGACGCGGGGAATCAGCCGCTGCAATTCCGTGTGATGAAAGTAGCGGACAGCGCGGGCCGGCCATACTTGCAAGGCATGGTTATCTCGGATATGCGCGGCACTACTCCTATGCGCACAAGACACATAGCCCAAGGCGCGGGTGAAGGCGCGGGCTTTATCGAAGGCGGCCAGCTCTACGGCTCGTTCGGCACAAGACAGCAGCCTCTCTCTATGTGGAACACCACCTTGCGCAGCGGCGGAATAACGATAGAAACTCCGATAGTCTGGAAGACCGGAGACTACCTTTCCCGTATGCCCGGCCGCCGCGCCGACAACACTATGCTAAGCGACCTCGACATGGGCAAGAACGACATTATAAGTATCGGCATGGCAAGCGTAAGCTCGGCCCACGCGTCTGAAAACCTTCAACTCGACTGGGGCGAAGCGAACAGCGTATCCTTCGCGCATAATATTTCGCTGGATAAGGAATTCCGTGTGCTGGGGGAAGCGAACGTGCTTGGCAATCTAACCTCCGAAAGCGGCGAACTGTTCGTTAATTCCAATACGTTGCTTGGCAACATGGCTAAATTCCGAGTGGTCGAAACGGACAAACTCCGCGCGCAAAACCTTGTGCTTGAAAATGTGAATTCTCCCTGGAACTTTGAAGCCGAAGACCAATCGACCCTAAGCGTCGCGAATCACCTTGGCCTATCGAACGGCAGCATAACCGCCGGCACCGTGATCGGTGGCTTCGCGGGCGCGGTCGGGGTCAGCGCCCATATAACGGGCGGCCTGCTTGATTCGACGGACCCGTCATACCACTGGGATTTTTGGGACAGATCGGCATCGATGCAGGATATGCAGCTGTCGAACCTGGGCAATATAATGAGAGCGGTCATAAGGCAGGAAGCGTCTACCCCAAGAACTGAAATGGAAAGAACCATGCAGCCCTCGGCCAGTAACGCGAATGCGACTGTCACGGATTACCTCCGCGCTCTGAACACGGCCATCAACCGCGTGGAACAAAAATACAACTCCCTCAACCTGGACTAACCCCCCCTCTCTCTCGTCACCCCCATCCCCCCCTTGTCATCCCGGGCGAAGACCCGGGACCTCCTAACATCTGCAGAGACCCCGCCACCCCTTCCCCTCTTCCCACATAACCTACCCTCTGGCATATTTTTGCCATCCTTTTCGTGACCCAAAAGCCATTAGGCTTTTGGCGGGCAAAGAATCCGCCAATCACAAATAATAACCCCAAAACCCAACCGGGCCGCATCCTTCCGCGGAACGTGACATCGTGTCCAAAGGACACGAAAGCCGCGAATCAATAGGCCCGGCTATAACCCTCTCTTCTCCCTGTCACACATAGCGGATTTTTGCCTTCCGCTTCGTGACCCAAAAATCTACTTGACAAAATACACTCTATCTTATAGAATATCCCTATAAAACCCCACAGGATAAAAATCTATGAGCTTCAAAAACATCACATTGCAACTAACTACGACCGCCGTCGCAATCCTCGCATTGGGCGCCCACTGGCTGTTTACCCGTGATCTTAATGCTCCGGTCTCAACCAATCCCGATAAATCCTATGAAACCCAAATTGAAAATGCCCGTGTTAAAATAGCCAAGGACTTTTACAACCAAGCAACCCTCGCCAGCAGCCAAATCAGAAACAAGGACGAGGACATAGAAAACGACCTTCTTGTTGTCATGCGCCTCTTTTTGGATTCCGGGCAATACGTCGGCGCCCTCAGCGCATTCAATACTATCCGGTTTCGTGACGATAATTATGGCATAAGCAGTGACTCGAACTTGGCCCAAGCCCATTATCTCGCCGGGCTTGCGAACGAGAATCTATACGAATTTGAAAAAGCCCGCGACAACTTCCGCATGGCCGTCCAGTACGGTATGCTCAAAGCGTCCATTGACCACGACCGTCTCTCGCGTCTTGTAACATACGTCAAAACGTCTAACACAAATCTCGACAAAGCGAATGAAATCTTCGCGCTGGCAGAAATGCACGAAAGAATGGGCCGCGCAGATTCGGCTATGGCCAACTATATGATAGCGGCTCGTTTTGGATCGAAACAAGCCTACGCCGAATTCAAACGGCTTTTCAACGCCGACTGGCTTGAAAACAATCCTATGGCCTTGGCCGGTCCCGACATTGACCCCCGCTTACTCGCTACTTCAAATAATCAACCCACCCATTAATAATCCCAAAAAATCCCATCTAGGTCGCAAATAATAATTTCAAAAAATTCTATAAATATCGCAAATCGAGTATAAATCATTCAATGCCAAGAAAGACCGACCGAAGCGTGGACATCTAAGTCCCCGTAGGGAGGTCTTTCGACGGCAGTCAAGGATTTAGACCGATTTGAAAAATATTTAAGAATTTTTTGTCCCTACTCTTTGATCTTCAACGCGTTAATGAATGCTGACTGCGGAATCTCGACGTTACCAAATGAACGCATACGCTTCTTTCCCTCTTTCTGCTTTTCAAGCAGCTTGCGCTTGCGCGAAATATCTCCGCCGTAACACTTGGCTGTGACGTCCTTGCGATAAGCTGCGATAGTCTCTCGCGCAATAATCTTTCCTCCGATCGCGGCCTGAAGCGGAATTTTGAACTGATGCCTTGGAATTAAATCCTTCAACCGTTCGATGATAACGCGCCCGCGATCTTCGGAATTGGAACGGTGGCATAAAAAGCTCAAAGGCTCGACTACTTCGGCGTTAACCAAAATTGAAACTTTAACAAGATCTCCAGTCGCATAATCTGCCAAAGAATAATCGAAACTTGCATACCCCTGCGATATGGACTTTACGCGGTCATAGAAATCGAAAACTATCTCGGCAAGCGGAAGCCTGTACACTACCATTGCCCTCGACCCGACATAAGTAAGCGTCTCCTGAATCCCGCGTCGCTCGGCGCACAGATTTAATATTCCGCCGATATATTTGTCCGGCATCATGATTGTGGCGCGCACCCACGGCTCGGAAATTTCCAAAATTTGCGAAGGATCTGGCAGATCAGCCGGGGTCTGAACTTCAATATTCCCTCCGTCTCGCAGCGAAACTTTGTAAAGCACGGACGGCACGGTGGTCATAAGGTTAAGATTAAACTCGCGCGAAAGCCGTTCTGAAATCACCTCCATATGAAGCAGGCCCAAAAACCCGCATCGCAATCCGAACCCAAGCGCGCTCGACTTTTCGGTCTGAAACACGAACGACGAATCGTTCAGCGCCAACTTCTCGGCCGCCTCGCGGAGCGCGGGATAATCGTCGGCCTCGACGGGAAAGAACGACGAGAATACAACGGGAATCGATGGCTTGAACCCAGGCAAAGGCTCTGCGTTTTTGTTGCCTCCGTCGACTATGGTGTCTCCGACCAAACAATCGCGAATCGTCTTCATGCCGGTTATGATGTACCCGATCTCACCGGCGGACAATCTATCCACCTGAACCATTTTGGGAGTAAAATATCCGATTTGATCCACACGGTAATCCGCATTCGTCTGAACGAATCGAATACTCTGCCCCTTCTTCAACTCTCCGTCCACCACGCGCACCAAAATCACTACGCCCAAATAAGCGTCATACCACGAATCGACCAGCAATGCCTTCGCCGCCCCGCCTATATTTCCCGAAGGCGCGGGAAGCTTTTCAACTATGACCTCCAGCAATTCGTCCACTCCCTCGCCGGTCTTGCCCGACACCTTCAAAGCGTCGCAAGCGGATATGCCGATCACGTCTTCGATCTGCTGCACGGCCATGCAGGGATCGCTGGACGGCAAGTCCACCTTGTTAAGCACGGGCATTATCTCAAGATTATTGTCGATGGCAAGATAAGCGTTTGCCAAAGTCTGCGCCTGCACTCCCTGCGTCGCATCGACCAACAACACCGCTCCCTCGCACGCCGCCAAAGACCGCGACACCTCGTACGTAAAATCGACGTGACCCGGAGTGTCGATAAGGTTCAGCTGATACTCTTCTCCGTTCCTGGCCTTGTAGTTTAACCGCACTGTCTGCGCCTTGATCGTGATCCCGCGTTCTCGCTCTATGTCCATTGAATCAAGAACCGTGTCTTTCATTTCTCGCGCGGACAATCCGCCGGTTATCTCGATCAACCGGTCGGACAAAGTCGACTTTCCGTGATCTATATGCGCGATTATCGAAAAATTTCTAATATTACTCTGCTTCATTATTTTAACTTCTCCAAAATTTCCTCGACTCTGGCCGCGCTCTCAAGCGTGGCGTCATATACGAACCTTATCTCAGGCACAAACTTCTGATTCATGACGGCCCCCAGCTCTCGGCGAATTTTCGGGCTCGCCGCCTCCAAAGCCCTCTCGATCTTGGCTCGATCCGCGCCTTCCTTGACATGATAAAACAGCCGCACGAACTGCAATCCTCCATGCGCTTCGGACCCTGCCAAAGACACTTTTCCGATCTCGCCTTCGGAAAAATCGCGCGCCAAAATCCCGGCGATATGCTGCTGCACGCTACTGGCCACCTTGTCGCCTCTACTATACCCCAAATTTTTCCTAACCCGTTTCATCTTCCACCCCTACCCCCTATGACGAACAAGCAAAGCGCAGTGTAAACATAGGAAGGCTTTTTCCCATTGTAATACCCTTTCAAATGATTTACAATAGCAAACATCATGAAGATAAAAACCTGGTTGATCCAAAATTCAAGTCATCCCGCGGCGCTTGCGGCGGTGTTTTTCCTGACCCTCTGCGAAAGCGTGTTCCTTTTCATTCCTCCGGAAGTCTTCATAGCTCCTCCGATAGTTTCGGACAAAAAGAAAGCGATCCCCGTGGTGATTCTTGCCAGCCTTGGCTCACTGATAGGCGGCGCGATTTCGTACCTGATCGGTATGTTTTTGTATAATTCGATAGGAATCTGGCTGATAGAAAACTTCAGCACTCCCGAAAAATTCCAAGCGGCGCAGGGTATGTTCGTGGTCTACGGCTTCTTGATAATATTCATAGCCGCCTTTACTCCTGTACCGTTCAAGCTGCTGGCCATGGCGGCGGGCTTTGTCAGCTTTAATCCCTGGCTGTTCTTGGGTATCAGCGGAATCTTCCGCGCGGCGCGTTTCGCGATGGTTGCGGCGGTCGTATATAAATACCAAAAAGGCTTCCGCGAACTGCTCGAAAAATATTTCTGGTGGGCCGTCTGGCTTGGAATAGTTGTTGCAATCTTAGGCGCTTTCGTGCTATCTATAATGTAATAACAATGTCACCCTGTGCGGCGCATATCTTCGGCCCGCACCGCAATGACGGAACACGAAAACATGACCGATCTTCTCAACACCTTACCGAAAGAAGCGGCGCGTTCGCCGCAACGCACGGTGATCTCGTTTTCCGAGGTCGGCGTCCGCTACGGCAAAAACCCCGAAATCCTGTCGGACGTATCGTTCGGAGTAAGCGACAAATCATTCTTCTTTTTAACCGGGGCCAGCGGCGCGGGCAAAACATCATTAATGAGACTGATAAACATGACCCACGCGCCCTCGCGCGGAACGATTCGCCTGTTCGGCAGAAACACCCGCGACCTCAGCCGCGAAGATATATCGAACCTGCGTCGCCGCATAGGCTTCGTGTTTCAAGATTACTGTCTGATAAATACTATGACCGTGTTCGACAACGTCGCTCTGCCGCTCGCGGCCCGCGGCGAAGACAAAGCGAAAATAAAGCGCCTCACCACCCGTATACTGGAATGGATCGGCCTGCTTCAAGTGGCTAATTCCTATCCGTTGAACCTGTCGGGCGGCCAACAGCAAAGGGTGGCGATCGCGCGCGCGGTCGTAAGCCGTCCGGACATACTGCTTGCGGACGAACCGACCGGCAACCTGGACGAAGAGAACGAGAAAAAGCTAATGGACCTGTTCGTAAAACTGAACAAAGCCGGCACTACGATTATCTTCGCGACTCACAGTCAGAAGCTGCTAAGCGAATACGACTATCCTCAAATACACGTCTCCGACCGCCATTTGACGCTCAAAAAAACTGCTCCGGCCTCGCCTTCATCTCCCTCCTTCGCATCTCTGCTAAAAAACATCCGAGGGTCCGATGAACAATAAATCCTCAGTCTTTCAACCCTCCTTGGACCAGTCGATATTCTTGACTGCGATTTCCGCATTGATGAGCTTTTTGATAATCCTAAGCCTGGGCGTCGCTCTCTCTCTATCGAACGCAGTGGATAGATGGAGTCGTAATTGGGACATGAAAGCCACGATCCAAGTCCTGCCGGGCGGCAACCTCGCGGGCGCGAAAGAAATTTTAAAGAACGAAGAACCCAGAATAAAATCGATCTACCAATTATCCGAGGCCGAGCTCGAGAAAATGCTCCGCCCCTGGATGCAGGGTTCGCGCGACTTGTCGGCGTACCTTCCGACGCAAATTGACCTGACCTTTCATAACGCCCGCGATATAAGCATAGTATCCGACCGCATTTCGAAACTAAAAGACGTCAAATTCATCTCTCACTCGGACGCCATCCGGGACCTTATGGTCTTCGGCGGAGCGGTGGGCGGCCTAGCCTTCGTTATAATACTGTTCGTATCCTTGGCGGCTGGCATGGCGATAGTGTTTTCGACCAACAGTATGATAAAAATCCACAACCGCGAAATTAATATACTGGCGGTGGTGGGCGCGTTCGACAGTTTTATAATGAACCACATCAGCACTGTGATTCTAAAACTTACCGCGATCGGCTCTGCGGCGGGCCTTGCCTTCGCGTCGATCGCGGTCTACTGGATCCTGGACATAGCGCAAAGCCAAAAAACCGGCATCATCGCGCAGATGAGCCTGACCTCGTTCGACCTTCTGATCCTAGGGTTGATCCCGGTTCTTCTCTCGGCCGGCTCGTTTCTTGTATCGCGCTTTGTGATCCTCCGCGCCTTGAAAGGAAACTCATTCAAATGATAATCTCTACGGCAGCAAAAACTTTATTCCGTCCAAGCAGCCTCCTGATCCTGACAGTGTTCATATCCGCGCTAGTGTTCATGCGCTCCGTTCCCGAATGCCGCGAAGTGAAATCGAAAAATATAGTAGTGGTGACGGGCGACCGCAACCGCATCCCGCGCGCGGTTGAAATGGCCCGCAAAAATCCTGGCTCTCGCGTTTTGATATCCGGGGCTGGTTCGCAAGACCTGCGGCTGCCAAAGGACATAAAAGTCGAAATCGAAAGCGACAGCGGCACCACGTTTGAAAACAGCCTGGCGATCCGTGACTGGGTGCTGAAAAACGGCTTCCACGACATAGCGATCATCACCTCGGACTACCATATGTGGAGAACTCTGCTGCTAACCCGCCGCCAGCTTCCCTTCACTGAAATTGAAACCTGCGCGGTTCCAAGCCCGAATTTCACCCGCCGCCAGCGCATAGAATTATGGATAACGGAATTTGGAAAATACATATCGACCCTTATCGGCGTCCCCACCAAATAAAACCCAAGGAACCGTCATGCTTCGCACTTTACTAACAAAAATTCTAATTTTAATTTGGTTTATCGCCATAACTCCGTTTCTATTCGCCTCGTTGATAACCCGCCGCACGGCGCGCGGCGCCATGAGCATAGCGGCCGGCGTAGGCCTCTTCATCGCCCGCATGATAGTGGGCGTGAAATACGAAATCATCGGCGAAGTACCGAAATCCGGAATAGTCGCAAGCAAACATATGTCCATGATGGAAACCGGCATAATGCTGGTGGACATACCTAACTCCTTCATAATGTTAAAGAAAGAGCTGATGTATATTCCGGTCTACGGCTGGCTTTTTTGGCGCGCCGGCATGCTTCCTGTGAACCGCAGCCGCGCGAACATCCAAAATCTGAACCAAGCCGCCCAACGGGAACTGGATAAAGGGCGCGTCATGGTTATCTTTCCCGAAGGCACTCGCGTCAAGCCTGGCGCCGGCACAAAAATCAAGAGAGGCATCCTGCATATCGCGGAATATACGAAACAACCTATAATCCCGGTGGGCTTGAACACAGGCGTCTACTGGCCGAAAAAAGGAATCATGAAACCCGGCACGGCTAAAGTCTATTTTGAAAAACCCCTTCCATACGACGCAACTTTGGAACAAATCACCGAATCAATTCAAAAGCACTCTGCCTAATATTACCTATCGTAATTTCGGTAATAAATAACCCAAAAATTCTTAGCAGCCAGAGTCTATGCCAAATCATTCAATGCCAAGAAAAACCAACCGCCGTAGGCCTAACAGGCTGCCGCGGCGCGTTGATTTTTCGACGGCAGTCAAGGATTTGGCAAGACGATTGAAGCTGCTTGAATTTTTGTCTTTATTTATTTTTCCATTTGCCTAACTACTCCTTTTCCAGCTACACTTGCACTATGGGGAGATTACGCACAACTTTACTATCAATAGCCACGGCAATAGGAGCTTATGGAACCGCATCCGCGATCCCCTGGGCCATCATCGTCCCGATAGCCGGGGCGTTGGGAATAGTCTATCGCAATTTTGTCCCGACCAACACCGCGCTCGCATTCAACTTCTTCAGCAGCTGCTGGACCTGCCGCATATTTTCCGGGGTAACCAACGCGCTAAGCAACGCGGCTGCGACGGTTTACTCCAACCTCGGCGAATTTGTAGCGATACTGGCCGTGGTCCTGACTCCGATCTGGTTTGCGTTTGTCCTGCTCGGCAAGTTTGTCAGTTCGAATCCGGAAACCAACGCGATCGACGGTTGGAAGATCGGCACCGGCTTCGGCCTCCATATCCTAAAACTTGTGTTCATATCGGCGTTGCTTTTAATGCCCCTGCCGCAACTTGTGACCCGCACCGCGATCGAACCTGCAATGAACATAGCGTTATCATTTCAAAGGGTGCTAAGCGAAGCCGACACCGAAAACTCCGTGAAATTCGACGCCTGCCTGATCGCAAGCGTTGCGCTTGAAAATCCTCAGCACAACCAAGGCCTCTTCAGCATGGGATTCAAGAACAAAATGAGGTGTTCTATAGCAAGCCTCCACAGCCTAACGGCGACTGGAATTACGGCTGGATGGCTGCTGTTCAACTCGGCTTTCGACGTCAATCACATGTACAAGTTCAAAGACACGGTTCCGTTTTTTCCTAACATCGGCATGATCCTCATGGGCTTTATCCTTATCATAGTCTACCTTTGGATTATTCTTCCGATCGCGCTTGTATTTTTGGAATTTGTTATGAAGCTTGCGATCGACATGATCTTTCTGCCTATGACGCTTCTTGGCTGGCTTTTCAAAGGCAACAAAATATGGGAAGTCAAAGATACCGACGTCCAGGAAATTATAACCGGAGTGATCAAAATGGCGGTAAGCCTGGGCCTCGTTATGATCTTCATGGGCTTCGCGCTCATGCTGACCGGCTACGCGCTAGGAGGAGAAGGATCAATGGCTGCCCTTGGCCAAGCGTTTATGAACAATGATGCCCGCGCTATCATCGGCCAGGATTCGTTTATCAATTCGGCCACTATGAACCTTGTTATGATCGGCCTGTTCCTTGCGATCTTCATAACTACTATGACCAAGCTGATCCAGAATCTTGTGAACGGCGCGCACTGGCCTGACAAGATGCTCGCCGACGCTAAAAAATACGGCGACCATATCTGGGGTTATGCTAAAAAAATCGGAAAAACTAAAGAGGCTGCGGAATGATGATCGACAATCTTCCCGCAGTACCGGACTGGATAAGCGCGACTTCGATCGACAAATTCGTGCCGTTCCTGATTGAAATTATGATGAACGTCAGTGCTGGTCTTTACGATTACTTCGTGCCGTTGCTGACTATGCTGATGTGGACCCTGGTCGCGTTTAATCTTGCCGTCTTCGTGATCAAGCAATATATCCCGGGCGACTACCTTGGCTTCTTGGGCATAGGCGACGGGGGGAAATATTACAACGACGCGGCAAGCATGTCCTGGGGCATACCGGAACGTCTTGCGAAACAAATCATGAGGGGGGCGATCGCGACCACGATCCTCCTCGGCGCCCGTCCTGCGTTTTTAACGGAAGTGATAATAAACCCGTTCCTATCGATCGGCACGACCTACACCGAATTCATCCTGAACGCATCGAACGTTAACGCGAATGTCCCCGCCGCACCGGCAAGACAATGCGAAACCCGTGATTTCTTTTCTCCGGAAGTCTGCACGAACCTATCGAATCCTATCGCTGGAATAATATATAAAAACAACCAAGTCGTGACCCTGGGGCTTACCATGATGTCTATCCCGGCGTTTATGACGGGCGCGCCGCGGGTCCGCGGGGGCGACCTTGGCGGCTGGCTGTTTAATTTCATAGTCGGTCTTGCCCTTGTGGCTACCTTTTTCATATCTGGCCTGCTTCTTGCGTCGTTGCTTATCCAAGGCATACTGAATTTCTGCTTTGAAATAATGCTGTTTCCATTCAAAGCGTTCAAGTTCGTGATGCAAAGCCACGACACCTGGGCCAATCCCTGGGTTGCCCTCGAAGGCATAATCACAAGCCTGCGAAAGCTGGTCGTATCCATGATCGTGTCGGGAATAATGGTTATAATAAACGTGACCTTGATAGGCGCTATGTTCGGCGCCGGAGGTCTTGGATCCGAAATGAATTCCTGGGCGGATAAATTTACGACCTTGCTGGGTTGCGTCCTGTGCATCGTGGTTCTTTACAGGCTGTTCGACATAGCCCAGGAAAAGATGACCGCCTACGGCGCCAGCGTCGACAAGGAATTCTACGGCAACCTGACTGGCGCGGCGACCAACCTGGGAAAACAAGGCGTTGGGCTCGCCAAAAAAACCAAGGGAATGATAGGGAAAATATTTAAATAATGAATACTATCGCTGAATTTTTAACAAGACACTTGGTTCAATGCTGGGCCTGCCCGGTGTTTGACCAAACGCTGATTACGGTCTCGGCTGCGGCTGCGGGCGCGTATGAAAAATTGGCGCAGTTCGCGCTGATACTCTTATCGGCCTTCATCGCGTTCTATACCTTGTACATAGTCTTCACTCGCCTAAGCCAAAGCGGCGAAGACCCGCTGTACACGAAAACGATCAAGCCGGTGCTGATAAATTCTATGGTGATAGTTTCATTGATAGCAATGGGCCCGTTTGTTCCAAGAATGGTTACTCGCCTGACCTTGGAACCTACCGCAATGTTCGCGCAGGGCATAGCAAGCGTGATCACTCCGATCGACAGCAACATCGAATATACGCCGATGCCGATGTCCCAAGACGGATTCTATACGCCCGAATTTAAGAATCGCGTGATAGCGATCATGCTGACTACTACGACGGCGTTTCAGAATTTCATAATGTTCGGATTAAAAATGATCGAGCATTCTTTGGACCTAAAAAAACTCTTCACCTGGAACGTGATCGGCGCGTTGATGGAAACCCTGTTTATGTTTTTGCTTGGTCTGGTGATAGTCTACGGCTTCGCGCGCCTGTTTTTAAAGTTTCTGTTTTACTTCGTGGATACGATCATCGCTCTGACCTTGTTCGCGTTTATGTTTCCGATTATGCTAGTTGCGTTCGTCATGAGGCATTCCGAAGCGCCAAGCTGGGTGACCACCATGGGCGGGATGTCCGAAACTCTGTTCAAACGGGCGGCTGGTTCGGTTATTACCTTGGGAAGCGCGGTTATACTCTACGTCGTGATCATATCGGTGATAAGCGGCTTTTTGGACGGCGCGATGAACGGGGACCTTACTCGTGCGATAACCAACGGGGATTTTTCGAACATAGATTTCCAAATGCCGGAAATTTTAAGATCTGCGGCTGGCATCGGAATACTTCTTCTGGTCATGGGCTTCATCACCGGTAAAATGCAAATGATATCGGATGAAATCAAAAGCGCGTTCGGTATAAACGAAGGATCTACCCCTCTTGGCGGCCAAACCTACGAAGCCGCGGCAAGGTTAAAAACAGGGGTGGTGGGTCAAGGTAAAAAAGCCTGGAATTTTGTGACTAAAAAGAAAGGAGCGCCATAATGGCCGCGCCCGCAGTGATAGCACTGCGCATTTTACCGCTTCTTGTGAAACCCTTGATATGGGGTTCGGCGATCTTCGGCGTCGCATACTACTACGCCAAAAGCCTCGCGGGCCAAACTCCTGGGGAACCGTTTGATCTAAATCTTCTAACGGATCTTGCGGGTTCTGACGGCTGTCTCTTCTGCCCATACGTGCAGAATCTGATCCAAGCGGTGGGATCTGTCGCGGGCCAAGTCTATACGACTTTCATAAACCATATCTGGATACTGCTTGTTTTGGGCTTTGGAATCTTCGCGGCTAAAACGGCCTACGACGTCCTAAGGGAATCCATGAATAAAACGGCGGACGTTACGGACCTTGGCGAAAGAACCTTCGACATGGCCAAATGGGTTGACGGTCTATGGAAGCAGGCGATAAGAATAATAGTGGTCGGAGTCTTTCTAGGAGCGCTCGGCGGCTTCGGCATGAACGGGGCGAAAATAATATCGGAATTCACGGTTAAACCTATCCTTTCCATAGGAACTTTTATATCTATGAAGGTGGCGAACATCCCGGACTCTCTCTGCCCCTACGAAGACGATCAGCAGCAGCAAAACAACGAAAACTCCATCATCTCTCCTTCTGCCCTGCGCCCCCTTATGTGCATGACCGGGGCTATGAACGCGGTGGCGCTCCAAGGCGCGCACAAAGGCTTCTCGACTATGAAGGACAGCAACGGCAACCCGATCTTATGGCTTTTGGGCCTGGCGTTGGTGGCGCTGTTCGCGATGTACGGCCTTAAGATTTTCTTTGAACTGATGAACATAGTGTTTACTGTGCTGTTTTTCATAATGTTTCTGCCGATAATAATCGCAAGCTACGCGTTTAATAATGTTTGGGGCATTTCTAAAAATGTCAGCGACAATATGCTGAACCAAGTGACTAATATGGCGATCGCCATGGTAAGCATCTCGTTAAGGTTCACGATGTTCTATACGATTATGACCTTTGCATTTGACAGCAATCCCGGCAGCGCCTCCGGCGCGCTATGGACGTTTATTGTCATAGGCCTATTTTACTACTACGTGGTCGAGAAGAAACTACAAGAACGCTTCGCCAAATCAAGCGCCAACCTGTTCTTCGACTTCGGCGCAAAGGTCGAAGGCTTTCTTAAAGGCAGTCTTAACTGGACTACCGGCGTCGGCAAGAAACTTCTGGGGAGGTTTGCAAAATGATCAAACGCCTCCTCCTCGTTTTACTTCTGATCGTCCCGTTATCGTCCTTTGCGAACGACCGGACCGCGCCTTCCGCCGCCGACTTCAACCTCACTGAATTTTCGGAAGAATCCCGCATAAAAATGATCGAAAACCTAAGGAATTCTATCCCGGACGGAGAAACCTTGAAACCTGGCGGCATAACCCTGGACATCCGCGCGGCGGTCATAATCGTGCAAGGCCTGTCGACTGTCGCTCAACTTGTATACGGCGTATTGCTCGACGTAATAATATGGCTGATATGGATATTCTTCGCGTTCTGGATGACGCTTTTGGCCTGGTCGGTCATAAACACTAAAACCACGGCCCGCGAAGCGGCGGAAAAAATAGCGATCAAAGCTCTGCTGATACTCGCCGTGGTATTTTTCCTAAGCAACAATCCCGCGGAATGGTTTATGCTTTTCATGGGGGCGATTTCCAGGGTGGGAAACTACGCTGCGGATCTGTTTCTTCTAAGCGCGACCAAAGCGGGAATAGGCCAAAGCTGCTACGACGTTCAGCTGTTTGTTATAAATAATCTACAGCATTACGGCTTTTTGGGCGTCGAAAGCATATCTAATATAATATGCCTGACGGGCCGTATAAATTCGTTCTTCCCGAACGCGATCTTGGAAAGCCTGTCCATGGTAAAATCCAACATAGGCCTAAGTCCTGCCCTGGCTGTGGTAGGAGTCATCGGCGCAATAACGTTTATATACTGCACTGTCAAATTCACTTTGATGACTCTGGGTATTGTCATGGATACGGTGCTTATGCTTATGTTTTTGCCGTTTGTGGCGTTCAAGGAATGCTTTAAGGACGGATTCGACACGGACACTCCGGTTGGAAAAATCCTGGATCAAATAGCGAACGGTTTCGGAGGCGAAGACCTAAACACCCAAATCCAGAAAATGATCCAAATAGTGCTAAGAATAATCGCTCTCGCGCTTGTCGCGGCGATTTGCTACCTGATAATGCAGGGAATTTATCAAGGCCTCGGGGACACGGGCTTCATGTCCAAGCTTTTGGCGGGCGGAATATGCGTCTATATAATATCGCAGACCGAAAGCATAACCGACATGCTCACGGGCCGCGTTGATGACGAATGGACCAAAGCGATAACCAAAACCGCAAAAACTCTGGCGGACGGCGGCAAAACCCTCTACGGCAACTCGGTAAAAACGATAAAATCCGTCTTCAAAAAATAGCACTCTCTCCATCATCCGCGGCTTGACCCGAGGTGCCTGGCCGACTATAATCCGAAAAAGGATCCACCGATGAAAAAACTATTATCATTACTTCTTACTTCTTCCCTCCTCCTCCTTCCTTCCCTTGCCGGCGCCCGCGAAGTTGTGCTTTATTATATGACCACCTGCCCGCACTGTCATTACGCCAAGGAATTCGTATTTGATACCTTGGTGATAGAATACCCGTTTGTAAAATTCACTCAGAAAAATGTGCAGGAACCGTCTAATCGCGCAGACTTCGAGCGTTCGATCAGAAGATGCCGCCTCAACAGCTTCGGCGTGCCTCTGACTATCATAGGTGACAAATGCTTCCAAGGCTTCAACCGCAGCACGTCCGAGAATGAATTCCGCGAAGCCCTAAACGAAACCCTATCGGATGACGAACGTGAAACGGTAAACAAAGCCGCGGCCGAGCTTCGCGCCAACCCCGAACTTGTAAGACGCAACAATGCCGAGCGAATAGCCCGCGCCCGCGCGGAAAACATCTCGGTTGAAAAACCCGGCAATCATGACTGGCTTTATTTTTTACTAGGAGGCCTAGGCCTGGTCCTCCTGACTATCATCTTCTTCCCCCGCAAGAAAAAATAATAACCCCAAAACCCATAAGTCGCATCGCGTTTGCAATAAATAATAATCCCAAAAAATTCTATAAATGTCGCAAACCAAGCTTATAAGCATACAAAAAATTCGCGTTATTAGCGGATTTTTTGATATGTGCATTAGCGAGGTTGCAGCGGTCAGCGCACACAATAATTTACCAACAAGCCAACCCA
>Ga0123356_10001411_pt1 | contig 26599 bp, 24 predicted proteins | sample TergutEmb28metaG_2_FD_92546 | JGI IMG/M metagenome (GOLD analysis project Ga0123356, IMG submission 92546) | Embiratermes neotenicus P3 segment gut microbial communities from Petit-Saut dam, French Guiana - Emb289 P3 | ecosystem: Host-associated > Arthropoda: Insects > Digestive system > Gut ...
CCTGATATACAGCTTCTAGAAATCCGTGACCCAATTCCTGATGAACAGCTATAGCAGCGCCAATAATAAGATATGTTTTTTCTTCAAATAACAGATCCATAATTACCTCCGCGAAAATCCGCGTAATCCGCGGACTTTATTCTTTGTAAATCAGCCATATATTTCTCCTTGAGCAGGGATTCCCCCGACAGTGTATTTTTCATACACTGTTCAAAAGTTTTATATCAGACATAGATCTGACATATATATATGGCGTGACCGTGCGTAGCGCTTAGTGAAAACGAAAAATATTAGTTTTATTTAGCGCTGGATTCACACATAAATCCGCCTGAAAGGCAGCTATAGACGCCTCAGGGGGTTAGCGTTTCCCTGCTAAAATAAAGCATTAAAATCACCTTTTTTTCTTCTGCAAGCATTGCTTGTAGATCAACCCCTTTCCTTAAAAATCTTCCCTGCAATCTCCAGCAATCTATCTCTTGTATTCTGCTCGGGGTCATCCAAAACAGTTTCCATTAATTCTTTTAAAATTTTTCCCATTATTTTTCCGCTAGGGATGCCGATTGTCATTAAATCTTTTCCTGTGACTGCAAGGTCTTTAACTGTAAATGCGCTTCCTGCTTCTATAACTTTATTTACTCTTTCTACAAGCTGTTTTAAAGATCGATAATCAGGATTTTTTCCCGAAAAACCAAAAATGTCTGCTCGGCGCAAACGATAAATGTCATCAAGATAATCTTCTCCAACTCTGGCAATAAAACGGCGTACTGCGGCATCCGACCATTTATCGGTATACTGAAACATATGTTCCTTTACAAGATGACAGGTTTTATCGATTACAGCATTTGGATAACGAAAGCGATTCATAATCTTGCGGCAAATGTCAGCCGACACTTCTTCGTGGCGGTAAAATGTCCACACGGCCTGGGCGCCGCCGCCGCTGGCATCAAGTTCTCGCACACTTGGTTTTCCAATGTCATGAAAAAGAGCGGCAAGGCGAACCTCATGCGAAAAATTATTAGCTGCTGCATAATCGCAGGCAAGCAAGCTATGATCCAAAACATCATATTCATGATAACCTTTTTGATCGATACCACGGCAAAAAGAAAGTTCTGGCAGAAAAAGTTCCAATAACCCTGTCTTTTCCATTAAGCGAAAACCTTGTGATGGTTTTGCAGAGTTAAGAATTTTATCAAATTCATCTCGCACACGTTCCCACGAAACCTTAATGCTAATGTGCAGCGCACCATGGATTGCATCTAATGTATTTTTTTCGATTTTAAAACCAAGCTGGGATGCAAAGCGCACTGCACGCATTGGACGTAAGCCGTCTTCGTTAAAACGTTCTGCCGCATTTCCAACACAGCGGATTGTTTTTGCTTTTATATCTTTTGCACCGCCAAATGGATCAATTATTTTGCAATCTGGAAGGCGCAGAGCAATTGCATTCATTGTAAAATCACGGCGGGATAAATCTTCTTCGATTTTTCCTGCATACTCAACTTTATCGGGTCTTCTGCCGTCTGTATAATCGGACTCGGTTCTAAAAGTAGTAACTTCGCAGCTTGCTTTTTTATAAAGGACAGTAACAGTTCCGTGTTTAATGCCTGTAGGAATAACCTTGCCGCCTGCTCGTTTGACAATAATCGTTACTTCATCGGGCAGAGCATTGGTGGCTAAATCCCAATCATGGATTTTTTTTTTCTGCAGCATATCTCTGACAGCGCCGCCCACAAGATAGATCTCTTTCCCGTTACTGGTAAATATCGAGGATATTTCTTTTAATGCAGGATCGATTGCCATCTTCAATTGATTTTTCCTTCCTTTAAAAGTATACTACATTTATTCTATAAAGAGCATCTCGCGGAGACGTAACATTCCTTTGGAATGTATAGACGCAGAGATCGCGGAGTTTTTACTTTAGTTTTTTCTCTGCGAACTCAGCGCCTCTGCGAGAGAGATTTGGAAAAAAATGTTAGGGATTATATTTACTGGCGGGGAAGCGCCGAATACACAATTTATTAAAACCCTTCTCGAATCACTATCACAAACTGACACATTGATAATCGCTGCTGATTCAGGGCTTATTGCCGCACAAAATGCAGGTGTTAACCCCGATTGGGTAATCGGCGACATGGATTCCCTTGATACTCAATCACGTCTTACCGCCTTGCCGCAGGAACGCATTATCCGTCTGCAGCACGACAAAGATTTTACCGATACCGAGATGGCTTTTTCATTAGCTGTAGAAAAAGGCTGCAGCCAGATTTGGATAATCGGCGGCGGCGGCGGCAGGCTGGATCATCTTTTTGGTATTCGTTCACTTTTTGAGCGGGAAATTTTTCCAAACCGTTGGATTACAGATACATCAGACATATATTGTATCGAAGTTGAACAAAGAGAGTGGAAGGCAGAAAGCGGAGCTGTTGTCTCGGTGTTTCCTTTGGGGGATGGGCCGTGGGAAGCTGAAAGCGAAGGGCTCAAGTGGCCGCTTAAAGGGCTTCCATGGAATCGAGGTTTTTTTGGCCTAAGTAATGCAGCAGTAAATGGAGAATTTTCAATATCTGCCATAAAAGGCCGCTTTATGATAGTATTAAATAGAGGATAATATGTCTGCAATTATTATGGATGGGAAAGCGCTTGGTTTAAAAATCCGAGAAAGCGTAAAATTACAAGCCGCTGGGCTTAAAGAAAAAGGCATCGTTCCCTGTTTGGCAGTTGTGCTTGTCGGCGAAGATCCTGCAAGCCTTTCCTACGTTAAATCAAAAGAAAAAGCACTTACCGAGGCGGGAATGGAAAGCCGAGACATAAGGCTTCCCGAATCCACAAGCGAAGAAAAACTCCTATCTATTATCGAAGAATTAAACAAAGACAATAAAGTCCATGGCATACTTGTTCAATCTCCCGTACCTAAACATATCGATGAAGAAAAAGTTATTGCCGCAGTAACACCGACAAAAGATGTTGATTGCTTTCATCCTGTATCGGTTGGAAATATGATTTTAGAACGCCAAGGGTTTCTGCCTTGTACACCTCATGGTGTTCTTAAACTTTTACGTGAATATAAAATTCAAATAGCAGGAGCTCATGTTGTAATTGTTGGCAGGTCAAACATCGTAGGAAAACCGCTTGCGAATCTTTTAATCCGAAAAGAATATAATGCAACAGTTACACTTTGTCACACAGGAACTAAAGATTTAAAAAGCCATACATTGCAGGCAGACATTTTAATTTCTGCAGTAGGAAGACCCAACCTGATAAAACCCGATATGGTAAAAGAAGGCGCTGTAGTTATCGATGTAGGAATTAATCGTGTAACAGATACATCAACTTCAAAGGGATATAAAGTTTGCGGCGATGTTGATCCTGCAGTTGCAGAAAAGTGCGGTTTTTTTACACCTGTTCCCGGCGGAGTAGGGCCAATGACAATCGCAATGCTTTTACAAAATGTTATAGAAGCTGCTTTAAAAAGGAGAGTGTATGAGTAACGAACCTGAATGGAAAGATGTTAATCCTTCTTCGGAAAATCTGCCGAATAAAGGCAGAGAAGTAATTGTTTTTATCGCCGGCGGCATCGCTCTTTTTGTTCTGACAATGGTAAGTATGCGTATACGGCCTATAGGACTTGCAGCAGGAGGATTTACTTTTTTCTCGGGGTTAATGATGCTAATCCGAAGACGTAACTTTATTTATAAACCGGGTCTTGTTTTGGCTGCAAGCGGTTTCTTGTTATTACTTGCAAACCCGCGCTTTGGAGTTATTGCAGGTTTTGCAGGTTACTTCCTTGTTATTGGCGCAATTGGTCTTTTTGTTTACGGGCTTATTAAAGCAATTAAATTATCATGGGACCTTGGAAAGTTTTCCTAATTTATTAAACGCAGATAAATGAAATTCTTTTTTGAGACCTATGGCTGTCAAATGAACAATGCCGAATCCGCTTCGCTTTCGCTTGCTTGTAAGGAGCGTGGATGGGTATCGGCTGCAAAACCAAATGAAGCCGATCTTGTTCTTATTAATACGTGCTCGGTGCGGTTAACTGCGGAGGTACGGGCGTTAGGACGTATTGCTCATTATATAAGTGTCAAAAAGAAACATAAAAAAAACAAGAAAAATCTGACCATTGTAGTAGCAGGCTGCATGGCGCAGCGGCTTAGCGAAAGTTTAAAAGAAAAATATCCGCTTGTAGATTATGTAATGGGTACATCTGCAAGATCGATTTTTCCCTTAATTCTTGAAGCTGCAGAAAAAGGCACAAAGGCTGTCTTTGATTCTGATATAAACGAAAAAGCTGTTTTTACTTTTTCTGATTCTCATTTAGATGAAGGTTCAAATGAAGGACAAGAACAGGGTTCAGCGTTTCGCAGTTTTCTTCCCATCATGCACGGTTGTAATAATTTTTGCTCGTACTGCATTGTTCCCTATGTCCGAGGCAGAGAGGTATCTCGAGACCCTCAAAATATTTTACAGGAAATCCGCCTTGTCGGAGAAAGGGGAGTGCGGGAGATTACTTTATTGGGGCAAAATGTAAACAATTATAAATGGCAAGATATCGATTTTTCTGCTCTGTTAAAATTAATTGCAACCGAAGCCGAAAAAAGCGGCATTAACTGGGTGCGGTTTCTGTCTGCAAACCCGGGTAATTTTTCTTCTAAAACGATAGAAGTTCTGGCCGCAAACAAAATTTTTTGCAAACATATCCATTTGCCTGTTCAGCATGGGTCATCATCAATATTAAAAGCTATGAACCGAGGTTACACTATTGAGCGATTTTTGGAAGTTGTCGGTGAGATTAGAAAAGCTATGCCCAACGTAACTCTTTCTACGGATATACTGGTTGGCTTCCCCGGCGAGACAGAAGATGATTTACAGAAAACCCTCGATTTAATGGAAGAAGTTAAGTTCATTTATTCGTTTATGTATCATTTTAACCCCAGAGAAGGAACAAAGGCGTATGACCTTCCTGATAGAATCGATGAAAAAGTTAAAAAAGAAAGGCTGGCAAGGGTTATTAAACTTCAGCATAAACACACAACAGAGCTTTTTAAAAGCCGTCTTGGCAGTACAGAAGTGGTACTTATAGAAGGAATTTCCCGAAATAATGCCGATGAATTAATAACAAGGACAGAAAGAGACGAAAAGGTAGTGGTTCCCGGCTCTAAATCGATGATTGGCTCTTTTGCCAAGGTAACGCTATCGTCCTTAAATGGAAATACATTTAAAGCAAAGGAGGCTAAGTTATTAGCCTCTGGCTAATTTTCGATTTTAATGTGCTTCTATGCAGAAGCACTAAAAAGGAGTTATCATGCCCTGGCGTTTAATATTATTTGTTATCATATTCGCTGTTTTTCTGACATTTATTACATTTAACCTTGAAAACAGATGTGATATAAGTTTCGGTTTTGCCGTTCTTACACAAGTACCGGTTTTTCTTACAGTTTTTGTTTCATTCATTTTGGGGCTTTTTTGCGCTTTGCCGCTGGTTTTTCGTTTAAAGAAAAAACAGGCAGAAAATCAGTTTAAGGGCGGTAAGAAAAGTTATGTTGATTTACCTGTCGAACCGCCGGCAGAACTAATTGCCGAAGAAAAAATAAAACAGGATGCGGCTCAGGCAAAAAAACGGCTTTTTTCAAAAAAACACGGCAGCTAATCATGGTAAAGCCTTTTTTCTTTGCCGTTGTAATTATTGTAATTAATACGTTTTTTCCGGTAATTGCAATAGCACAGTCCGGTACAGCGGCGCAGTCCGGCTCGGCGCAGGTCAGCGCTCATGCTGTGGGTATTTCTCTGGAAGTAGAAATACAAAACATTGAAAGAGAACTGGCTCGGCAAGGTATTCCCCCTGTTTCGCGGCACGCTTTTCTTGTCCGTCTTGCACGGCTTCGTCAATTATCAGGAGATATCGAAGGTGCCGCAAGAAATTGGCTGGAAGCTGCCGCGGCAATTCCCGGCAGTGTAGACGACGAAGCGCTTTTAAACTGCGCATACTGCCTTGCCGCAATGGGAGAGTGGGATAGGGCAGCTGCGGCGCTTGAACCGCTTTTAATAAAATCGCCGCGCGCCCGCTTTTTGGATTTAAGTATAAAAGCAATAAGATCCGGCGATATAACAGCTCTTGCCGCAATTGCCGATAATCCTGCGTATTCAGAAATGAAAGCGGAAATAATCTTTGTACTTTGGAAAATTACGCGCGGCAGTCCTTCATCGGCTTCTCAGGCTGAAAGATGGCGGCAAAGACTTCTTTCTGAGTTTCCGCAAACTGTAGAAGGCCGGCTTGCGGCAGGCGCTTCGTCTTCATCAGTTATTATAAGGCCAAGTCCATTTTGGCTGTTTGCCGGCGGGCTTGATTCTCTGCCGCTGATTCCCACAGCTTCAGAAGGACGGCCGGTATTAGGAACAGTAAATACACCGCTGGCTTCACAGCCGCCTGCCGCACCAACCCAGGTATCAAGTGCAGTGCAAACAGCTTCGGCGCCTGCGACTTCCGCTCCTTCCGTAACTCCTTCTTCTTCCACCGCTTCACCTTCTCCCAGACTGCAGACAGGAATATTCAGCCGCCAGTCAAACGCCCAAGCGCAGTTTCAAAGTCTTGGGAATGCAGGTTTTTCACCTTCCATAGAACGCCGCATAGTTAATGGCAGTGAGATGTGGGCAGTTACAGTTCCTGCCGGCGCTAACCAAACCGCTACTATGAACAACCTTCGCGCTGCCGGTTTCGACTCCTTCCTTATAAGATAAGAATATTTTAAAAATCTATTGGCTAACAATTAAAAAAAGTGTACAGTGTGTTAGAGGATGATTAAATGAAACAATACGCACAAATGAGCGCAGAAGAACTAACCGCTCTAAAGAACGAACTGGAAGGAACTTTTTCCAAGTACAAAGAAAAAGGCAAAAAGTTAAACATGACTCGAGGCGTTCCCTCGGATGACCAATTAGCGCTTTGCAATGATATGCTATCATGCCTTACTGTAGAAGATTATAAATCAGCGAACGGAACCGACTGCCGCAACTACGGCGGCTTAGACGGCATCCCCGAGGTAAAAAAAATATTTGCAGATCTTTTAGAATTAACGCCCGATGAAGTTATCGTCGGCGGTAACTCATCACTTGCTCTAATGTTCGATAACGTTGCAGTAAACGTATCTCACGGTGTAAGAGACGGAAAACCATGGCAGACTCAAGGGCAGGTAAAGTTCCTTTGCCCCTCTCCCGGATACGATCGTCACTTTACAATTTGTAATTATTTCCATATCGATATGATACCAATTGCGATGGGCGATGATGGTCCTGATATGGACACAATCGAAAAAATGGTTTCTGAAGACCCAATGATTAAAGGTATCTGGTGCGTGCCTAAATATTCAAATCCAACTGGTATTGTATATTCAGACGAAACAGTCAGACGTTTTGCAAAACTTAAACCCGCCGCCAACGATTTCCGTATCTATTGGGATAACGCTTATGCAATCCATGATCTTGGCGAAACCAAAAAGATTTTAAATATCGTGCGCCTTTGCGAAGAAGCGGGAAATCCAAACATGGTTTATGTTTTTTCCTCGTTCTCCAAGGTAAGTTTTGCAGGTGCATCCATGACATGTATGGCTTCATCAAAATCAAACTGTGAATATATTAAACAGCGTTTAACTGCTCAGACAATCGGGCCGGATAAATTAAATCATCTCCGCCATGCCCGCTTTTTTAAAGATGCGGCAAATGTTATGGCGCACATGGAAAAACATGCGCAGATACTCCGACCCAAATTCAAACTTGTTAATGATACATTAAACAAAGAACTTGGCGGTCTTGGCATCGGCACATGGACAGAGCCGAGCGGCGGTTACTTTGTCAGCTTTGATTCACTTGATGGTCTTGCAAAACGTATTGTTGCTTTATGCACCGAAGCTGGCGTTGCTTTAACTCCTGCAGGCGCAACATATCCAAACGGCAAAGATCCAAAAGACAGCAACATCCGCATCGCTCCAACCTTTCCGCCTCTTGCGGAACTTGGCGAAGCAATGGAAATATTCTGCTTGGCAGTTAAACTTGCAAGCGTTGAGAAATTATCTAAACTTGGTTAGTTTAGATAATTTCTCTGAAGAAATAGGGCAGATGCCCTATTTCTTCTTTGATTTAAGGAAACTTTTTCAAAACTGAAGTTTTGAAAAAGTGGCTAAGTACTTTAATAAAAGGGGATTATATGAGTTACATTGATAAAATAATTGCACAAATAGAAAAAAAGGACGCTGGACAGCCTGAATTTATACAGGCTTCTAAAGAGGTATTAGAATCTCTCAGAATTATTGTAGACAAAGATAGTATTTATGAAAAAGCTGGACTTTTGGAGCGTCTTATCGAACCTGAACGTCTTATTGTATTCCGTGTACCTTGGGTAGATGATGCAGGTAATGTACATGTTAACCGCGCTTACCGTGTTCAATATAATTCTGCTATTGGCCCTTACAAGGGCGGTATTCGTTTTCATCCTTCTGTAAATCAGAGCATTATAAAGTTCCTTGGATTTGAACAAACATTAAAAAACGCACTTACAGGCCTTCCAATGGGCGGCGGTAAAGGCGGATGTGATTTTGATCCAAAAGGAAAAACCGAAAACGAAGTAATGCGATTTTGCCAGTCATTCATGACTGAATTATACAGACATATCGGTCCTGACACTGATGTTCCTGCAGGTGACATTGGAGTAGGAGCAAGAGAAGTTGGTTTCATGTACGGGCAGTACAAAAGAATCGTAAATAATTTTACTGGTGTTTTTACAGGCAAGGGACTTACATGGGGCGGTTCGCTTGGAAGAACCGAAGCTACAGGTTACGGACTTGTTTATATTGTAAATGAATATTTAAAAGGAAAAGATGACGGCTTTAAAGGCAAAAAAGTTGTAATTTCGGGAAGCGGTAACGTTGCAATCTTTGCCGCTCAAAAAGCAATTTCTTTGGGTGCGACTGTTATCAGTATGTCCGATAGTAACGGATTTATCTTTCATAAAGACGGCATCAATCTTGATTCCATAAAAGAAGTTAAACTTGTAAAAAGAGAAAGACTTACCAAATATGCTGAACTCCATAAAGATGCAGTTTATACCGAAGCCTCAAAGGGCAGAGTATGGGATATCGCTTGTGATATCGCTCTTCCTTGCGCAACACAGAACGAATTGTTTATCGACGATGCAAAAAGCCTTGTTAAAAACGGATGCAAAATTGTCGGCGAAGGCGCTAATATGCCAACAACAATGGATGCGACAGATCACTTATTGCAAAACAACGTAGCATTTTTCCCGGGCAAAGCTGCAAATGCAGGCGGCGTATCTACATCAGGTTTAGAAATGTCTCAGAACTCGACACGTATTTCCTGGTCGTTTGATGAAGTAGATTCAAAACTAAAAACAATCATGGCAGGTATCTTTAACAGTATAGACAGTGCAGCTAAAGAATACGGTAAACCCGGCAACTTTGTTTTAGGAGCAAATCTTGCAGGCTTTAAAAAAGTAGCCAAAGCCATGATGGATCAGGGCGTGATATAAGAAGAGCTCTCGCAGAGGCGCAAAGACGCTGAGCACGCAGAGGAAGACAAGAAGGTTTTGTTAGATATCTAATACCAACACTCGTATTCTCTCTGCGTTCTTGGCGTTCCCTGCGTCTCCGCGAGAAAAAAATCAGAAAATTTAGTTTACCGGGGTTAATGTAATAGGGGGTTCCAGGAGATTCTGAATGCCGGTTGTACCTACACGTACGCGGGATAGAATCATAACCCCAACTGCAGTTTCTGTTTTATAAACCAAACGGTTTTCTTCGGTTTCTTCCGGGCGCAGTTCCAAAAGATCGTTATCATCGACCCTGTAAAAAACATAACGGCCTCTTCTTATATTGCCGCCTGAATTAATCGTATATTCTCCGGAGCTGTTAAACTGAATCCTTCCCCATGATGAATCATAAACAGCATTAATAGAAGGACTAATCTGTGAAACTGTTTCCCTAAAGTTCGCAGCTCCTGCCCGGCGATAGGATCCATCCCATGGTGATGTAGGTACAGTTATTCTAATGCGGATATCTTCAATTACTCTTATTTTAATTCTGTCTAATGATTCAAGCTCGATATCTATAAATCGCAGTAATGTGCTTATCGATATATTCTGGCTTCTTATATACAAGCCATAACGGGTAGGCGAAGAAGTCTGCCAGCGGAAAACCTGCTGTGTGCCGTCTCCGAAAAAGATTACTTCCCTTCCGGCAGGATTAAAATACAAATATTGACTTGTATCGATAGTTCCCTGCGGAGTAACAAAGTACCAAAGATCGTTAATAAAATCTTCAAACACACCCGGAGCGCCGCTTAATAACTCACGAAGCCGCCTTTGTTCAATTTGAGAACCGGGAATTCTTGATACACTTGTCTGCTCGTAAAGTTCACGTACTGGATTAAAAGAATAAATTATTTCGATTTGATCCAGTATATTGGCGGAGGTTCTATCCTGCCCGTAAGCTGCGATATTAAAACTCTGGCCTCTTGCTACACCCTGCTGGTATGCCAAAGTACGTCCGGTTTCCTGAATAATTATGGAACCGGCAATTTGTAATTCTGCAATTTTTTTAAAAGGCTGATTGGGATTTTGGTTAATACTCCGCCTGAAAATAGTCATGGTATGTTCATTATTTGCGTTCATTCCGGTTACTATAATACAAAGGTTTCTGTCGCCGATTAAATCCTGGCTGTAAAGGGTAGTAGTTTCCGCCCGGACAGCGGCGGTAGGTTCATTCCACATCCGCCTATATGTTCTGGCTCTTTCATCAAAACTTAAAAATGTAATATAAACAGGGCTTGCCGCATCATAAATACTGCGGTAGATGACGAATTGTTCTTCTGCGCCGCCGGTTTCGCTTTCCCTGTTTAAAACGGCAATTACAACTTCTCCGTCCTCCAGTGGAATTTTTGTGTTAAGGTTTTCTTCCCAAGCAAAAAGCCCTGTAAGCTCTGTTGTTAAAAAGGTGTTTGCTTCTAAAGGAGTTATAATTCTTGTTCTGGTCTCTTCGTTTTCTTCAGGTAAAAAGATTTTCCAAAGACCTGTAGCCAGAAAAATAATTACAATAAGGGAAGCTGCCGCGATTCCTATATACAAACCGAAATTTTCTTTTTTCATTCACTGCCTACTTGTGTTCTTACACAGGATAATAATTTTTTTATAGTTTCTTCAATACCAGTATAACTCCGGAAACCTGCCGCGGTAACATGTCCGCCGCCTCCGAAATTCTGGGCTATTTTAGAAACATTCAAAGTTCCCTTTGATCGTAATGAACAGAAAATCTCTCCATGCTCTTTTTCCCTGATCAATAAAGAAGCTTCCACTTCTCTTGCCCTAAGCGGAATATTTACGATGTTTTCGACTTCTTCGAATTCTGCTTCTGCTTCTACAAAGTCTTCCCAATGCAGGGTCATAAGAGCAATTTTCTTTCCGGCATGAAACTCAAGGCTGGAAAGAGCCTGTTTCTGCAGAAGCACAGAAGCGCAGGAAGAGTTCTCCATTAACTGTCTGTAGATAAGATTGGGAGCCGCTCCCCATTCCAGTGTTTTCATGGCTGCTTTAAAAGTTCTCATCGATGTTTTTGGATAAGCAAAAAATCCCGAATCGGAAACAATGCCTGCATAAGCCGCAGTTGCAGTAAAAGGATCAAGATCGATACCTATATTACATGTTAATTCTATCGATATTTCTGAAACCGATGATGCTGTAGAGTCTATTAAACCTGTCAGTTTTGCAACAGGTTTTGGATCATGATGATCTATAACAAAACATTCTCTTACCTTTTTTACAACTTCCCTAATTGACCCCAAATGGTGTTCTTCGGAAGTGTCCAAAACCAGTAATGCCGAATTTTCCAGAAGGTGCGCATGTTTTAAAGGATCCCATTGTTCAATTTCAAAACCTTCTTTTATAAATTCTAGATATCTGGGAATGGGAGATGAATGAATTATTTTTGCCTGTTTGCCTTTCTTTTTTAATATTGATGCCAATACTGCTTCTGCGCCAAGACCATCTGCATCAGGAGAATCATGAGTTGTCAGGATAAATGAGTCATGACGATCTATGAATGAAAGAATGCTGGCAAACATCGGCTTAAGTAAATCTTTTAGTTTTCGAAATATGCCGAAGCTGCTCTTCTTACTCTTGAGTCGAGGTTCAACCCTACAACAAGCGCACGCCAGGAAGTAAATTCTTCTACTCTGGAAAATCTTAAAAGATTTCCCTGAGGATTTGATATAACCGATGAGAGCGCGGCAGGAGATGCGCTTATAAGCAGAGTATAGCTGTAACCCGAACTCTGTCTGCCTGCTGCTTCCCTTAAAGCGCTTGTAAAATCCGGATTATTGCCGGAAGGAGAAATATCCCGTATGCTTCTTTTTACTGCTTCTTTTTCATCTGCATCAATTCTGCCGGAATATATAACTCTTGCCGCTGTGCCTGCGTTCCAGACGGTTATTCTGTCTCCATCAACCAGAATTTGATCCAAACGGCTGGAAATCCAGGTTGTTATTTCATCCTTAACGTTGGAGAGAGAAGCTGATCCGTCAATTATCAAGTTAACATCGATAGGTGCCCGTCCGGCCGCAGTTTGGGCTTGTATAGGAAAGAGGGTAAAAAGGAAAAAAAAGACCGCCAGTGCAAATGGCAGTTGGTTTTTTAGTGTTTTGGGTACGGCTGTTTTATTCATGCCCGTATTTTAGCATATTTGCGTTAAAAAGGCTAGTTAAGCTGGATATATTTTTTTTGGGCAGTTTTTTGATTTTCCCTAAAAAGGGCTTTACAATCAGGCTAAAAATGTGCTATCCTTCAATAAGGTAGTAGTTAAAACTAATTTTTAAGGAGAGTTATATGGGAGCAATTGATCTGCCCAAATCCCCGAATGTATTTCATCCGGAGAAACCAAGTGCAGTAGGTTCACGCAATTCATTAGCACAGGAATATCGTGATCAGCAGGCTGAAGTAAATCTATTATTGGAAGAAGAAACCAATAAGGTTATTCATCACTTAACAGCACGTCTGCCAAAAGACGTTCTTGAACGTCTCGATGTAATGGGCGGTGTAAAAGAAAAGCTGTACAATTACTTCAACCAGAATTACCAGAACATGTTCAACCGTTACATGGTAACGTCTGAAGACGAAATGGTAAAAAAGGTAAGAAACTTTGTTGACAAAGAAGAAACAAAAGTTCTTACAAGGTATACACCAAAAGAAATAGCAGACCTTCTTGACGCTGTAGGCGGCGCCGATAAGTTCAACACCGGCGAAATTGAAAAATCCGTAGTTAACATGTACGGTCACTTACAGGGCCACATCCAGAGAGGCGTTAACGAACTTGAAACCCATACTAACAGCATTCTTCGTCAGAAAACTGACACAGGTGCTTTCGTACGCGGTGAAAACGCATACTCAATCATAAAGTGTGCATTCAAAGACAATGCTTTTAAACCAAAAACAGTAACAGATGTTAAACTTTCTGTTAACATCCTTGACTCAGAACTTATAAGCCCTATTTTCCATTATCAGGTAACTGTTGAATTCCTCGTAAAAGATTTAATTGCAAAACACATCATCGACACAATCGACAAAATTATCGAACAAATCAAAGACGACAGAATCGACCAGGGTCTTGAAGAACTTTCAGACGGCGAAGTTATCTTTACAAAGCTTAACAGAGTAGAAACTTTAACAGATGACGAAATGGATGATCCAAAATCCAAACGTTATACTTTCATGGCAAAAAAGCTCATGGAAAAACTTACAGACCTTCGTGCAGAAATTGATCCTGAATCATTTGACGCTCTTAACATCCGCGAAAACATCAAAAAGATCATCGACATGGAAAATATCCGCAACCGCGGCTTCAACACAGCGATTAACTCAATCACAGCTATTCTTGATACATCAAAGATGGGCTATCAGTACATCGAAAACCTCAAGAACGGCCGCGAAATTATTATCCGCGAATATGAAGATACCGATGTTGCACATCTTCCGGATGAACGCTATTCAGTAAAACTCCGCTACTTTGATAACTCACAGCTTATCGAAGACCGCAAGGCTTACGATGTAATGCTTAAGAGCTTCGAAACAGAAGTTCAGCACCTTTGGGATGTTCTTGAAGTAATTTACGAAGACAAAAAAAGCTTCTTTAAAGTCAACGATTTCAAAGATTTGGCAAGAAAGAGCAAAGGCAAGATTCGCAAGAGAATTAAAGAAAAATCCGGCGAACCTTTGTACGAAGACATTGCAAAAGTATGGGATGAAATTTCCTTTGTTAAATCAGCAGAAACAGAAGTTGAAAGATCAAACCGCACATACGTTTATGAAAAAGACAGAATCAGAAACCGCATAATCCTTATGCGCAACAAAATGAAGAAAATGTATGATTACCTGTATCCAGTCGAAAGACGCGTAATGGAAGACAGGCTTTCCTGGCTCGAAAGAGAATATTACAGATTCGATTACATGATCAATCCGTATCATATTCAGCCAGGTCTCTTGCTCGACGTTGATATTACATCAATTAAGAGAAAGAAAGTTACTCTCGATGCTATGGCAAACGTTCTTAATGAATTCCTCCATGGCGTATCCAAAGGCTTCCAGGATGCTGCATTTGCTTCATTCAGCCGCAGAAGATCAACAGTTCGCGAAGACATCAACCAGTCATTTGCATCAATTTCTAGTGAAGAAGAAGAAACAGCTGTTGCTGCTCCGGCACCAAAACCAAGACCAACTGCAGCTATTGCTGCTCCAAAAGCGAAAGCAAAACCTGCTGCGAAGAAAAAAGGCGTAGTAGACTCCAGATCCAAAGCCAAAAAAGGCGGACGCGGCGGAATTGCTGAACTTTAAGATTAGGGATACGTAAGAGAACTATGTTTTCCAAGCGCCCCCGATGAATTCTTCGGGGGCGCTTTTTTCAAAAAAGGAGGAGATATGGCAGATACTGCAAATCTTGATGTTCTGTCTACCCGTTCTGGTTTTAACAGCGCGGTAAGACACATTAAAAAAACAATGGAAATTGCTGCAGATTCCGGGTCTAACCTGGGTGATATAATTTATGAATTAGATGATAATGAATTAACCAGTTCAAGAATTGCCTTGCTTTTAAGAATGCTTCTTGTTGATAAACTTGGTTACAAGACAGCTTCTACCAATCTTTCCGCATCAATTAATGATCCTTCTCTTCTTGCAAAAGAATTTGCAAAATGGAGCGGAGTAGATCTTGTTGCTGCCTATTATCATCCTGAACTTGGCCTTTTAATTGCAAATCCAAAAGTAGCAGAAGAATTGGCAGGTTTTGGCCAGCTTCGCAAACAGGAATTAATGGTAATTTATGCAGGTCTTCAAGGCAAAGAAACAGATGAAAATTGCCAAAAGGCTGCCGAACTTGCCTTAAAATTATTTGAAGGTTCAAAAATTACAGCGCCTGCCGCTCTTACGAGAGGTAAATTCACTGTTAAAAAAGTATCAAAACCAAAAAAAGCTTCGGAAGCTAAACCTGCAAAGGTTAAAACAGTTTCCAAGGGAAAAGCCACAACCAAAAAGACAACCAGCGCCGCTCCTGTAAAGAAAGCTGCAGCTGTTCAGGTTAAATCATCCGGCGGTCCAAAGAGAATGACTCCAAGGTATGCCATTATTGTTCAAAATGAATTATTTCATAACGGAAATGTTGAAGCATGGAAAAGGATTGTTGCCAGTTACAAGGCGAAACATCCTGCTCTTGAAGTATATATTTACTATGAAAATGAAAGAATCCTTGATATTAACTCTCTGTTTAAATGGGGTAAGGTAAAACACGGAACCGCCATTGAAATTGCAGTAGCCGGAGATGATATTCAGGATGTTGCAAAATTGCAGCGGTACCTTGCACAGGGAGCAAGTCACATGTTCGAAGCATTCCTGCGCGGCCCGGTTAATTCCGTGCTAAAACTCTTCTAATATATAAGGAAAAGTATATGGATTCAAGAATACATTATTTTAGCCAGAAAGACGTTATTCCTGCGAAAGTTACTCCGGAACTGCTGGGTATTCGCGGCCGTCAGGCAAATGAGTTTGCCGAGCTGGGATTTCCAATCCTGCCAGGCATTATTTTAAATACTGAACTGGCATCAGAAATTGAGCCAAAGGTTATAAAAAAAGATGTTTTTGATCTTTTAAATAAATGCGCCAAAGTAGTCGGCAAAAATTACGGGAATACAGAAAACCCCATGCTTTTGAAAGTTATTATATCTTCAAACATGGCTATATCTACCTATCCTGCATTGCACAACTTTGGTCTTGTAAAACCTGTTCTTGACGGCTTTACAAAATGGGTTGGAGCAGATTTTGCCGCAAACGAAGTATTATTTTTAATCAGCGGCATGATGATGATTCAGGAAAGAATCAAGGAATTGGAAGGAAAACAAAAAGAAAAAGATGAAATTGCCGGAAAGATAACTCTTCTTAAAAGACTTCTTGGCATCAAAGGACCTTCCAACGAACTTCACAAAGAAGACAAAACTCCATTACCAAAGAAAAAATCTGCAAAGGAATATATGGACGAATATGCCAAATATTTCCCAAAAGGTTTCTTTGATGATGCAGAAACACAATTAATGATAACTCTTTGCGAAATTTCCAGAATGCTTAAGATGGATGAACAAAATGATGATGATACTGCTATTGTTATCCAGCCTATGGTTTACGGGAATTACGGCAAGGATTCCTGTTCCGGGTATTTCTTTACACGTAATGTTGTAACAGGCGACAAGAAAATTCAGGGAAGTTATTATACCGGCAAGTTTAACGAAATTGGCGCTGCCGGCCACGATATTAATAAAATTGACTCTGCTCACCTTAAACAACTGGAAAAAATCGGCTGGACATTGGAAGACAAATTTAAAGAAATACGCCAGGTTCGCTTTACAGTAGAAAACGGCAAACTATGGCTGATTGAACAAAGACTTGTAGATTCAAAATCGACACAGGCCGATCTTAAATTATTGCTTGATCTTGCAAAACGCAAGATTGTTGATACATCGTATGTAATTAAAACATTGGATCCAATAAGACTTAATGAAATCCTTCATCCTGTTATTAATCCGTCCAGCGTAAAGGGATTAAAAGCCTGGAAGGGCGGTATTGCAGGCGCTCCAGGAGCTGCGATAGGAAGGGTGTTCTTCAGCACTGACGCGCTTTTAGAAGCAAAAAAAGCAGCAACTCAGCATGCAGAAGACGGACGTTTTATTCTTTGTTTGGAATCATCGTTTGCAGAAGACGTAAAAGCAATCGAAGTTAGTACAGGCGTATTAACTGCAGAAGGCGGATATTCCGCTCATGCGTCTGTTGTAGCGCGTCAGTACGGAAAGGTTTCTCTTGTTTCTCCTACTCTTAAGATTAAGGGATCAAAAGCAACACTCGGCGATTTAAGTTTCTCCGAAGGTGATTATATTACAATTGACGTACCTTTTTACGGTGAGTCAAAAGTATATCTTGGTGTAGCAGACCTTATCGAACCGGATCCAAAAAGCTCGGGATTGTTTGATTTTATCGAACTTACAAAGAGTTTCTTAAAAGATTTCCATGTTCGTGCAAATGCAGATACACCGCGTGATGCATCGCTTGCTTTAAGTTTTGGAGCAGAAGGCGTAGGTCTTTGCCGAACAGAACACATGTTCTTTAAAGAAGACCGCATTAATGTTTTTCGCGATATGCTTTTATCTGATGATAAAAAAGAACGCCAGAAAGCATTAAACAAGCTTCAGATTATGCAGCGTGATGATTTCTACCAGATTATGAAAGTTATGGCTGGTAAAGAAGTAACAATCCGCTTGTTAGATTCGCCTTTACATGAATTTATGCCTCATAACAGCGATGAATTGCAAAATTATATTAACCACGTTGCTAAAGTTAAAGGTACAAAGCCGTCCAAAGCTGACATTACTGCACGCATTGACGCGCTTCATGAATTTAACCCGATGCTTGGTCACCGCGGCTGCCGTATAGCAGTTTCATTCCCGGAAATTTATGCAATGCAGGTAAAAGCAATTTTTGAAGCTTCCTACAAACTGCGTTCTGAAAGAATCGATGCAAGGCCGGAGATTATGGTTCCAATTGTAATGAATGCGGCAGAATTAAAACTTATTGCATACGGCAAAAAAATTGAAGGTTCATCTTATTCAGGGATTGTTGACATCGAAGAAGCTCTTCGCAAAGATTTAAAAGCAAAAGAAGTAGAGTACAAGATTGGCACAATGATCGAACTTCCTGCAGCAGCTCTTAGTGCAGGCGAAATTGCCAAATACGGACGATTCTTCAGCTTTGGAACTAACGACTTAACACAAACAACTCTTGGTATCTCCAGAGACGACTTTACAACATTTATGCCCGACTACACATTGTTTGACCTTATAAATGGTAATCCGTTCAGCACATTGGATAACAGAGTAAAAGAACTTATTGCAATTGCTACAGATCGCGGCCGTTTAACAAGGCCTGATCTTGTCTGCGGTTTATGCGGCGAACACGGTGCAAATCCCGAAAACGTACGCTTCTGTATGGACGCAGGTTTGAACTATGTATCATGCTCGCCATACTCTGTACCAATAGCGCTTCTTGCAGTAGCACAAGCAGAAATTGCCAAAGACGAAGCCAAGTAGTTATTAATTGATTGTTTAAAATCCCCGAGCAATCGGGGATTTTTTTTAAGTTGCTTTAGTACAATAAATGTATTTATCTGTTAAAAGATTAAAAAAAAAGGCATCTGATCACTAAGTGACCAGATGCCAATTATATAGATCTTAAACCTATGGTTTATTAGCGAAATGCCGCACAGCGGCACTTCGTTAATAAATAAATTATTTGAATTCCCCTTCGAAACTCATAAATTTCTTTACAGAAGCCATGATAAGCTGAGCGGCTTTCTTTGCATCTGATTCCGGAACTTTCCTGAATCTGTTAAGAGATTCTGTAAAGAATGCGGCAAGAGAGGTGTAAAGTTCTGGTGTGTCATAAAAAACAATAGAGAAGTTGATGCCAGATGGTTTCAGAATTGTAAATGAACCATAGGATTCATTGGGTTCTTTTGCAACCATTATTTTTGTCTGATTTCTTGAAGTAATTATTTCCAAATCGCTGAAACGCTTTGGAATTTTTTCACCTTCTGCTCTGGAGACAGGTTCCTGGAACTTAAGCTGATATGTATCTGGTTCTACAAGAACATATAATTTTTTTCCGCCTGTTACGAATGTAAGACCGTCTACAGTCGGGAAAATTTCTTTAACGCCTGCATAAGATACAATTTCATAAATTGAATATGTTGTCTTTTCGCTGAAGAAAGAAGAAACAATATATCCATGAGAAAAAGGAAGTTTTCCCTGAGCATAAGCATCAAAAAGATTTCTAAATTTTACATCAGGTGCTGGTGCAGCTTTTTTAGCCACAGCGGCTTTAGATGTAGCGGCCTTGGACGCAGGTTTCTTAACCGCAGCGGCCTTAGCTGCAGGTTTTTTAGCCACAGCGGCTTTAGCTGCAGGTTTTTTAGCCACAGCGGCTTTAGATGTCGCGGCCTTGGACGCAGGTTTCTTTGCCGCAACGGCTTTAGACGCAGTTGCCTTGGTTGCAGGTTTTTTAGCCACAGCGGCCTTGGACGCAGGTTTTTTAGCCGCAGTTGCCTTAGCTGCAGCGGCCTTGGACGCAGGTTTCTTAACCGCAGCTGCCTTTTTTGCTGCCGGTTTTTTTATTGTTGCCATTCTTTCCCCCTTAAAGATTTCATGTCTATAATTTATATCATATTATAGACCTTATTCTGTAAAATTATCAACTCTTTTCTATAAAAAGAGTATTACTTAATTACGCGCTCTGGCACTTTGCCAATGTAACAGCGCATGTAATTACTATTTCATCAACAGAAGCGCCTCTGGAAAGATCACTTATAGGTTTTGCAAAACCCTGTAAAAAAGGACCAAAAGCCTGAGCTTTTCCCAAACGCTGAACAAGTTTATAACTGATGTTACCCGAATTTAAATCGGGGAAAACCAATACATTTACTTTTCCGCGGATAGGACTACCCGGCGCTTTTTTGTCCAATACCGATGGAACAAGAGCGGAGTCGGCCTGCAGTTCGCCGTCAAAAGCAAATCCGGGATTCCTTTTTTCCAGAATTTCAACTGTATTTAAAACTTTATCGACAAGGTCATGTTTTGCAGAACCCTTGGTAGAAAAAGATAAAAGCGCAACAACAGGATCAGCGCTTAGATATTCACGGCAGGATTGAGCTGCGCATTCAGTAATATCGGCAAGCTGTTCGGCAAGCGGATCAGGAACTACTGCACAATCCGAAAAAATCATTGAACCGCCTTTTCCGTACTGGCTGTCCATTCCAGTCATAACAAAGCAGGAAGAAGCAGTTTTTATTCCGGGCGATGTTCCAATAATGGAAAGACCTGCGCGAAGCACATCGCCGGTCGTATGAAGAGCGCCTGCCACGATAGCATCAGCATCTCCCAGATAAACCATCATCGCGCCCCAGCGCAAAGATTCGGTAATATCGATTTTTGCCTGTTCAAGAGTCATTCCCTTGTTTTTCCGCAGTTGATAATATTCCTCGGAATATTTGTCCAGATGAGTATCGATACCAGGATGAATAATATTGATGCCGTCAAGGTCTACGCCTTCTGCTACTGCAATCTCCTGAATATCAGTAATTTTACCCAATAGGGTAACGCTTGCTGCTAGTTTTTCATCCAGTAAAATTCTGGCAGTTCTGATAATACGCTCGTCAGTACCTTCCGGCAGGACGAGTCTTTTTGGCGACGATGCGGCTTTAGCTTTCATTTCTGAAACAAAATCCATAATTCCTCCTAAATTTAAACCTTAAGTATAATACTCTCTTTTTCCAACTTGCGCAACCCTAATTAATTTGTTATAATTCCGTCATTATGACAGAAGTTTTTAACGATTTTCTGGAAGATGCCGATTTTGATACAATTTTATCTCCAGATATAAATTTTACAGGAACATTACGCTTTGAAAAACCATTTCTTATCAGAGGTAAAGTTTCGGGAGAAATTAATGCTACTGGTTTACTCGTTATAGATGAGAATGCAGTAGTAAATGCCAATATAAACGCACTGCGGGTTCTTATTCGCGGTCAGGTAAAAGGCGATGTTACCGCAGTAGAAAAAGTAGAAGTAACAATTACAGGAAAGCTTTCCGGAAATGTGACAGCTCCCGAAATCTACATGGAAACAGGCTGTGTTTTTAACGGCAGATGTACAATGGTTGGTAAACAGGCATGAGAACCCGTATTTTCTATTTATTATTCAGTTTTATTTTTATACTTTCTGTTAATATTTTTGCGCAGGCTCGCCCTGATGCGCTTGCAGAATACCGTGTCGGCAACTTTGAACGCGCAATTCAAATATGCCGCGATGAGATTTCAGAAAATCCCAATAATCTTGAATCGCATGTAGTAATCTGCTGGTCGCTTATAAGGCTGAACCGCTTTGATGAAGCAATGCGTTTTGCAAGAGCGGCAAGATCATTAAACCGCTTTGATGTAAGAATTACGCAAATCCTTGGGGAGATTAATTATTATCAGGGCAGAAATGAAGAAGCCCTGCAGTTTTTTCAGGAATACGCTAACGCAGCTCCGGAAGGTGCGCGAATAGACTGGGTTTATTACTTTATGGGCGAAATCTTTATCCGTCAGGGAAAATTCAGACATGCCGATATTGCGCTGTCAACCGCTGTTCACTGGGTTCCCGGTAATGCTGCATGGTGGGTAAGGCTTGCATACACCCGTGAAAGCGCAGGAGATTTATCAAGCGCGATAGAAGCGTATGAAAGAGCGCTGTCATTAAATTCTCAATTGGCAGATGCTCAGCGCGGAATTGAGCGAATCAGACGGACGATGAGCGGTGCTCAATAAATGGGGCTCAATAAATGAGTGCCCAATAAGGGTACCTTGAACTTTTAACGTTTATTTTTTATGCCTGAATATATTATTCATACATTAGGCTGCAAGCTAAATCAGCTGGAAAGCGAAGCCATAAGCAGTTTATTTTCTGAATTAAACTACCGCATTTTTAATCCGCATGAATACAGCGGTTTAGATGCAGAAGCGCCGCTTGTAATAATTAATACATGCACAGTAACATCCAAAGCCGATCAAAAGGCAAGGCGTTTAATAAGAAAAGTTTTACGCGATCATCCTGCCTCGCGCATAATAGTTACCGGATGTTATGCGCAATTAAACAAAGATGATCTCCAAAAACTGGAAACAGATAACAAACAACGGCTCTTTGTGGTAAAAAAAGAAGAAATTATTAGTTTTCTTCAAAATCTTTTTAAAATAGATAATAAAAAATCAGATTCCCTCTGCGTCCTTAGCGCCTCTACATTCCGAAGGAATGATACGTCTCTGCGAGATAAAAACACAATAAATCAATTCGAATTTAATCCTGCGCGTTTCTCTGAGCATACAAGAAGTTTATTAAAAATTCAGGACGGATGCAGTAAAAAATGCACCTATTGTAAAATCCGGCTCGCCCGCGGTTTAAGTATCAGCCTTGATAAAAAAGAAGTTTTATCACGATTACGGCTGCTTGAAAAAAATCACGCAGAAGCAGTATTAACTGGCGTAAGTATCAGCCAGTATCGGGATAATAATACAAACGCAGACCTAACAGGACTTTTGGAATATCTGCTTAACGGAACAGAAAAAGTAACCCTTAGATTATCCAGCCTAACACCCGATTATATCGATGAAAATTTTACAAAAGTTCTTTCCGGTAAACGAATACGCCCGCATTTTCATTTATCGGTACAATCCGGAAGTAAAAAAATCCTTGATAAAATGGGCCGTACTTACGATGTTCACACAATAGAAAACGCTGTTATTCTTTTACGTTGTGCAAAAGACGATCCGTTTTTGGCATGTGACATAATTACTGGATTCCCCGGAGAGACAGAAATCGAATTTATGGAAACATATAATATGTGTAAAAAGCTGGACTTTGCATGGATACATGTTTTTCCCTATTCCAAAAGAGACGGCACAGAAGCTTATTTATTTAAGGATAATGTAAAAGAAAGTGAAGTTTCAAAACGCGTCCGGTTATTTACAGAATTGGCAGACAAAAGCAGGGAAAATTATGTGCAACGGTGGCTAGATAGAGAAGTTGATGTTCTGATAGAAAAAAGCAAAAACGATAAAACATGCCATGGCGTTTCAGAAAATTACCTTAAAGTACTTATAAAATTCAGCGGGAACATGCCGCCTTCAGGAACTGTCTTACGCTGTAAATTGATAGAGAGCAGTTTAAACGCTGAATATGACGTTATAGGGGAACCACTGGATGATAAATAAAAACTTACAGTTTATGAAAAAAATAGTAAAAATTATGCAGAATAGTTGACATATTTTTTAAAAAATGCTACTAACACATAAGCTTATGTATTTAGGCAAAATTTAATTTGGAGGATTTTTTAAATGAAAAAAATCACAGTTCTTTTACTTGCAGCATTTTTAACAATAGGAACAGTATCAGCAGTTGAAGGTCTTTATGCTGGTGCAGAACTTAGCATCGCTGATTTCACAGCAGATGAAGTTATTGATGGAATGATCATTAGACCTTATGTTGGTTATGAAACATCGCTTGATATGGGTTTAGACCTTCGCGCAGAATTAGGTCTTCCTATTACAATGTGGAAATGGGATGATGACTCAGAAACAGCTCTTGGTCTTGACGCACTCTTGGGCGGAACTTTCAACCTGGAACTCTCAGATGCTTCCAAACTGGCTTTTTCTCTTGACACTTTGATCCTTTTCCCATTTGATGAAGAAAAACCAATGACAACAACTAAAGATCTTGGTTTTGGTCTCTTTGCAGGATGGATGGCTGCAACCGATTTTCAGATGTATATGAGTGTTGGCGCAAGATTTACCCAAACATTAGATTTTGGTGATCTTTACTTTGGTGTAGATATGCCTTTTATCCTTGTTGACGCTGCAGAATACGGCGATGACGCGTTTGATACAGCTATGCTTAATTTTACTGTTGGTGTAGATAATATTGCAGATTCTATCGGCGCTGGTCTCACACTCTATAACTGGATTGGCGATGATACATTTATTGATGATTTTGTTATTTCGATGGATATCTTTGGTACATTTACATCCGGTCCGCTGTTTGCTTCTCTTACAGTTGGTATACCTCTTATAGAAGACGGAATTGATTTCTTTGGTATTTCAATTACTCCAAGAGTTGAATATGCTCTTGACATGGGTCTGAAATTCTACGTTGAACTTCCAATATTTGGAATTGCCGCAGATTATGATGATTCTATTGGTGTTGGTCTTCTTTTTGGAGCAAAATTCAGCTTCTAATTCTTCTTTAGTTTTTAAAGGGGCTGTCCGGGATTTTTCCTGGACAGCTTTTTTTTGGTTAATAAGGTTCACACAGTGAAGTTTTGGCTTTAAGACCCGTGTGAGGCATTTTTCTCCCTTTTATAAAGAAGATAAGAATATAAAATAGGTGTTACAGAAATTGTTATCAAAACAAAGAAAATTAATATAATCCCGATTATATTTGGCAAAGGAAGGAAAGCTGCAAGAATAAATAAAACCCCTCCTATTATCCATAATAGGCCTGCCATCCTGTGAGTTTTATTCCAGTTTTCTGGATCGTTTAAAGTCCATGATACCCTTATTCCAATAGAGTAATTTTGTTTATTTTTCGGCATATAGTTACCAAAGAAAATAAACATTACTCCAACAAGAACCAATACAATCATGACAGTTGGCAGTTCTATGCCTAAATTCGTTAATAATATTAACGGCACAATAATAAGAGATAATATCGATATAAACCAAACTGTAAAAACTTGCATAACCTTAGATGCATTTTCTCGTTTAGGATCAGCATAAAAAAGAAAAAGTACAGCAATATTCAAAACAAAAAAGAATAACGGCATACCAAAAGCCATGACAGCTTTATGCGCATACCAGTTTGGATTTCCTTCAAAGTTCCATTGCATTGCAACTCTTTCCGGTAAATCGTTGTATACAGAAAGCGACAGACAAATCGGCAATAAACAAATAATCGATGTTATTACCAGTATTGTGATGTTTCTCTTTGTCATTTTTCTTCTCCTTTAAATTGAGCCAACCAGAGCATAGCTTCCTCAAAAACTGATGTGTTCAGCTCATAAAAATAAAATTTTTTTTCCTTGTTTCAGAAATAAGTCCTGCCGTTTTTAGCTGCGATAAGTGATAAGAGATAGTTGCTCCTGTCATATCAAAGCAAAGCCCGATATCACCTGCTGTTTTACTGCCTTTTTTTAGCATTGTTAAGATTTCACGCCTTACAGGATCGGATAGAGCTTTAAATGTTTCTGCAAATCCCAGTTTTTTATCCCTCTATTATTTAGAAAAATTTCTAAATACACTATATTGTACAGAAAAGTCTTTGTCAAGAAGTATTTAGAAAATATTCTAAATACTTCTTTTTATTTATTTTTTCTTGACATCTTAGTCCATAGTGGACTAAGATGTATCTATGAAAGAAAAAGATTCATTTGTTGGAGAACCTATGACAGCTTATGCGGTAAATACAGTTTCTATTCACGAAGCCAAGACCAACTTTTCCAAGCTGGTAAAAAGGGCTGCAGCTGGAGATACAATCTATATTGGCGCTTATGGAAAGCCACAGGTTGCTATAATTTCTAGCGATGCGGTTCCAAGGAAAAAGCCTGTTGTTGAGGCTTTTGGATGCATGAAGGGAAAAATGGAACTTAAGGAAGGGTGGGATGCTCCGTGGACAGACGATGAACTATATGAAATGTTTTATAGTTTTATGACCAGAGAGGAATTCGATAAATTATGACGAATTTTCTATTAGATACAAATGCTCTAATCTGGTTGTATGAAGGCTCTCCCCGAATAAAAAAAATATTACCATATCTTTCAATTCCGAAGTCAAAAGTCTTTATAAGCGCTGTTTCATGGTGGGAAATTGCAATAAAAGAGCGTAATGGAAAAATTGATTTTTCTAGTTCGCAGTTAGAAAAATTTACTTATAATTACGATTTTTATGACTTACATATAACAAAGGATTTTTTAAATGCATATTTGGGACTTCCAAAATTCCCTAAACTTCACAAAGATCCTTTCGACCACATGCTCCTAGCCCAGGCCATTACCTGCCCAATGCGCCTAATTACAGGCGATTCAGAGCTTGCGCAGTATTCCTCGCTGGTTATGGTGATTTAAACTTTTTTCACATTTTTTCAAAATTTGCTTGACATTATTGAAATTACCGTGTACATTCAAGCTCCGGGAAAAGTTTTTGTTCCCGGGTGATATTTGGCAACAAACCAGCACCTAATTTAAGGTCTAAGATTATTTTTTAGGCATTGTATTTAGGTCTTAAATTAGGTGCTGGTATTAGGGAAGGGGAGAGTGTTTAAAACCGCTTTAGCGGTTTTAAATTCGAGTTCCAGCCTAAGGGCTAGAACTCGTGAATGTATAACCAAGCGATTGGTTGTACGAGTAGGTGTTTTGGCTATTGTTGCAAATGGTCAAAACAA
>Ga0123356_10001412_pt1 | contig 26595 bp, 23 predicted proteins | sample TergutEmb28metaG_2_FD_92546 | JGI IMG/M metagenome (GOLD analysis project Ga0123356, IMG submission 92546) | Embiratermes neotenicus P3 segment gut microbial communities from Petit-Saut dam, French Guiana - Emb289 P3 | ecosystem: Host-associated > Arthropoda: Insects > Digestive system > Gut ...
AACAGTAGCATGTGATATTGCACTTGTTATAGATGATCTTGACATAAACTCTTCGCGGTCAAAACGCTCGTGATAGTCTATTGCTTTTTCTATACGCTCGGCAATTTTGGACATAGCACTCAGTGCTTCGACCGGATGCTTACCGACAGCTGTTTCACCCGAGAGCATGATTGCACTTGTTCCGTCATAAATCGCATTTGCAACGTCCGATGTTTCGGCACGGGTAGGACGCGGATTATTAATCATTGATTCGAGCATCTGAGTAGCTGTTATAACCGGTTTACCTTGCCCGAGTGTACGTTTTATCATGTCCTTTTGAACAATAGGAAGCTCTTCGTACTCAAGCTCAACACCGAGGTCGCCGCGGGCTACCATTATGCCGTCACACTCAGTAAGTATTGATTCAAGATTATTAACACCTTCAGCGTTTTCAATCTTTGCGATAATCTTGATTTTATTCTTACTGTCTATGCGGTAAAGTTCATCACGGATATGTTTTATATCCATTGCACTGCGGACAAAAGAAGCAGCTATAATATCATAACCGTTTTCGACAATAAACCGTAAATCCGAGCGATCCTTGGCACAGATATATGGTATATCAAGATTAACGGAGGGAACATTAAGACTCTTTCTGTTGGATATGACCCCTCCGTTGATAATACGTGTGACGATATTTATACCTGTGACAGACTCAACCGTCAGCTCAATAAGACCGTCATCAAGAAGAATACGTGTACCTACACCAACCTCTGAAGGGAGGTTGGCATAGGAGATACCGACTCTGGTCGAATCGCCGACAATATCGTCTGTTGTAAGAGTGAAAATATTTCCCGCAATAAGTGTTACCTTACCATCGTCGAATGTTCCGAGTCTTACCTCCGGTCCTTTTGTATCAGCTAATGCTGCTACTGTTGAACCTGTCTCTTCGCACACAGCTCGAAATGACGTTAAACGCTTCAAATGCTCTTCATGTGAGCCATGTGAAAAATTGAAACGTGCGACATCCAAGCCGGCTTTTAAGAGCTCCCGTAACACAGCGGGATCATCAGTTGCAGGTCCGAGAGTTGCTACAATCTTTGTTTTTCTCATACTTACTTCCTAATGCCGGTTGAAGATTTAAGAATTGTCCTTGTTGTAGGCATGAAGTGCAAGATCAAGAACTTTATTGGAATAACCCCATTCGTTATCATACCAGGCAAGAACCTTCACAAATGTGTCGTTTAATTGAATACCGGCTGTTGCGTCAAATATTGATGTATGCGGGTCGCCGTTGAAGTCCGAAGAAACGACAGCCTCGTCTGTATAATCGAGAATACCTTTTAACTCATTTAAAGAAGCTCTTTTCATTTCGGCGCAAATCTCGTCGTATTTTGCCGGCTTTTTAAGGTTAACCGTTAGGTCTACTACAGAAACATTGAGTGTAGGAACGCGCATTGACATACCTGTCAGCTTACCGTTGAGATCGGGGATGACAACACCGACAGCCTTTGCAGCGCCGGTTGAGGAGGGGATGATGTTACCGGAAGCTGCCCTGCCGCCGCGCCAGTCTTTATTTGATACACCGTCGACAGTAAGCTGCGTGGCCGTTGTTGCATGAACTGTAGTCATAAGTCCGGACTCAATGCCCCACTTATCATTAAGAACCTTTGCGATTGGAGCTAAGCAGTTTGTTGTGCAGGATGCATTTGAAATAAGCTGCATTGAGCTATCATATGTGTTTTCGTTAACACCCATAACAAACATCGGGATATCGGTTGTCGGGGATGTGATGATAACCTTTTTTACACCTGCATTAAGATGCAATGTAGCTTTGTCCTTTTTAGTGAAAACGCCTGTGGCATCAACGAGATACTCAACACCCACACTTGGCCATGCAATTTGATCCGGATCTCTTACGGCAAATGTAACTATGGACTTACCGTTAACAATGAGACCTTTATCGTCGAATGAAACATCGTGCTTAAATCTACCGTGGAGAGTGTCGTATTTGAGCATATATGCCATATACTCGGGGGACATAAATGGATCGTTAACAGCAGCAACTTCAATCCCTCTTTCAATTGCTGCCCTGAAGACTAATCTTCCGATTCTGCCAAAACCTGTAATACCAATCTTGAATCCCATTAAAAATTCCTCCGTTATTTAATAATAATTTTATCGAAATAATTATACTCTGATTTTAACAAAAAATCAAAGCATTTTATTTATATTGAAAAATTAGAGAAAATTTGGTATAATACCAAGTTGAGGAACTTGCGATATGGAGAAAAAAGTTGGTATATATATACACATTCCGTTTTGCGAAAGCAAATGTGCGTATTGTAACTTTTATTCACTATCTTCAAAGAGTGGCGGAGATATACTGATACCCGACTACACGGTTGCTATAACCAAGCATATCGAGGAGTATTCAGCTCAACTGGATGGATATTTAATTGATACGGTATATTTTGGTGGTGGCACACCAAGTCACTTCGGAACATCAAGACTTATTGAAATACTTAGTGTTCTAAAAAGAAGCGGGCATGTATTGATTGACTCCGAGATAACGGTTGAAGTAAACCCTGCGAGCATATCCAGGGAGGATTTAATACGCCTCCGACGCGCCGGATTCAACAGGCTTTCTATTGGAGTGCAGTGCGCCGATGATGATACGCTTAAAAGTATCGGAAGAACACACACATTCGCCGACGCAGAGAATACATTTGATGATGCGAGAGCTGCAGGCTTTAAAAACCTCAGTGCAGACATAATATATGGACTACCCTCGCAAACAAGAGATACATGGGCACAAACAGTTCAGAAAGTAGCCGGCTTAAAAGCAGAACACATTTCATGTTATGGTTTGAAAATCGAAGAAGGAACCGAAATGTTCATGTATAAGGACTCTCCATATCTTCCGGATGATGATATTCAAGAAGGAATGTACCTTTATGCTGTCGATATATTGGCACGTTTTGGATACAGGCAATATGAAATTTCCAACTTTGCAAGACGCGGGTTTGAGTCAAAGCACAACATGAAATACTGGCTCGGTGAGGAATATATAGGATTTGGTCCCGGAGCACATTCATATGTCGGTCAAAGCCGCTACAGCTTTACGGAAGATGTCAATGAATATATTGAACAAATCGGACTTGGCAGAAGAATAGTCGAGCATGAGGAGAACATGTCCGACTTTGAAAATGCGGGTGAATATTTAATGCTCAGACTGCGAACAACACATGGTATATCACAGGAAGAATACTACGATATTTACAGACTGAAAATGGACTTTGTGCTGGAACTGTTACATAAATATGAGAAAAACGGTTGGGCAGCATTTAAAGACGGACGCTGGAGATTTACCCCAAAAGGTTTTATGGTCTCAAACACTCTTATAGGTGAACTACTTGAGGCGCAAACAAAACAGAGAACGCAAATCAGTAAACCGTGGCAAACCGAATCCACAGGTGAGGAAACGCAAATGACCTTATTTGACAAACGTCCCGTCGCAGCCGGACTGTTTGGCGGCAGAAGACTTGTAGGGCGTAACGAATTGTTGTAATTACATAGTTATAGGGAAGTATATCAAAGTGAAATTAGTAGGAAAAAGCAAAAAAAGAAAAAGAGCAAAAAGACGTTTAATAGTATTTATAGTTTTTATATCGTTAATCCTGACAGGAGCTGTTTCGGGATTTGTAGCTATATGTTATTATGCCGAATCATTGGATACCGTATTTCCAAATGTTTGGGCGGAGGGAATAGATTTATCGGGTTTGACAAGAGGAGAATCAATACAAGCGCTCATTGACAATGGATATGAGAGTGGTGCAGTTGGCATATCAATAACTGTAATACTTCCCGACGAGAGTAGCTTTTCTGCGACCGGTGATGATGTAGGACTAGCACTTAATGCCACAGAAGCTGTACATTATGCATTCAATTTTGGCAGAGAAGGTTCTTTTTTTCAAAATGGTATAACATATATCAAATCTTTGTTTGAAGATACACAACTTATGAATCTCAGCAATCCGAATTATGATGATACTATACTGAGAGTATTAGCAGACGAATATACATATCTGTTTAATCAATCACTGTACATAAACAGCTTGGATGTCACAGACACACGTATTACTATCATAAAAGGCACCGGTCTGCTCCCTGCAGATGCTGATGATGTTTTTAATATTGCAGTGGATTTGATGAGGCGCGCCATAGCTCAGCACACACATCTGGAGGCAAGGTATATACCTGAAGAACGTACAGATGATCTCATTGATTTAGCTGCATTACACGAGCATATTCATGTTGATGCCATATCATCGGTATACGATCCTGTTACTACCGGAGGAACACCCAGTTTCACCGGGAAAACCTTTGATTTAGAGAACGCGCTCCAAAAATTGCATGATGCCGAGTTTGGTGAAACTGTAATTATTCCGATTGTGATTCTTCAGCCGGATATAACCCAGGATGAGGTTGAAGGGGTACTTTTTCGTGATATACTCGGGCAAAGAACAACCTCACAAGGCAGCAGTGCAGGCAGAGCAAATAATATAAGAGTTGCAGCAAGGTTTATTGATGGAACAGTATTACAACCCGGTGAAACTTTCTCATATAATTCTATAGTCGGCAGACGTACCGAAGCAAGAGGCTTTATGGAAGCTCCCGGTATAATAGGCGGTAGGCTTGTACCAACGATAGGCGGGGGTGTTTGCCAGGTATCATCTACCATATACGGAGCGCTCTTGTTTACTGATTTGGAAATAGTCAGCAGACGAAATCACAGCCTAACGGTCGGATATATAGCTTACGGCCAGGACGCAACTGTTGCAACAGATTTAATTGATTTTAAATTTAAAAATAATTCCGATTTTCCGATCAGACTTGAAGTAACAACAAGCGGCGGAATTTCGGTTAGCGTAAAAATCCATGGTACCAGAGTCAGCGATGTCTACTATGAACTTGAGTCCCGCGAAATAGAGGTTACACCTATTCGAATTGTTGAAGTAGAATCCGAAGATGTCCCGCCGGGTGAGAGAATTGTTGATTTACCGGGGCAGACAGGGCGTGTTATTGAGACATGGAGAAGACATGTTACAGAAGACGGAACTCCTATACTGGATGCAAACGGTAATCAAATAAAAACACTTGTCACAAGAGATACATATCGAATGCAAGACAGGCTTATACTTATAGGACCGCCTTTACCCGAGTACATACCACCATACAATACCGATGATGACGAGTAATCACTATAAAACCGTATTGATAAGAGTGTAATTTATGAAAAAGAAAAATAGTAACCAATTACCGATAATTCCCATAGGGCTTGCTATATGTTTTTTGGGTGTTATAACATTTCTGTTTTTACACTTTGCTACACAAAACGAGCAAAATATGGCTACCCCGACTCCACCTGTTGTGCAATCGCCGGAACCCACAGAAACACCGGATAATAACGGAGAGAATAATCCTGACATTAAAGCAGAAATTGTTTTTACATCACCTGATATTAATATAAGCAGAGGTTCTCTGGTTTTAGTAGATAAAGACCACAGATATGATGTTTCGGAATCAGAGCTTGACCTTGTTTATGTCAGCCAAGTGAAAACAGTTCCTTTTATGATGCGTCCGGACTACGTAACAAGACTTTCGCAAACAGTTATAGCTCCGCTTGATGAAATGATGCAGGCGTATATTGACGAAGTAGGCGAGAACACAATATACATCTACATAGCATATCGTGATGAAGCAGCTCAGCAAAAAACACTCGACGATTTTATAGCCTCGATTGGTCGCGAAGCCGCACTTCGCCGTGTTGCTCTACCCGGACACAGTGAGCATCATACAGGTTTTGCCATGGATTTTGGAGCAATGGTAAACGGTGTTCATCATACATTTGATTATAGGGAACCAAACCATCACGAACCGACAAAATGGTTTGCTTTGAATTCATACAGATTTGGATTTGTACTGAGCTTTCCCGAGGACAGGGTTGAGGAGGGCGGAACAATATACGAACCATGGCACTACAGATATGTCGGGTACCCACACTCTCATATCATGTTTGACAACAATTGGCCCCTGAGCGAGTACCTGGAAGAACTCAGAAGCTATACAAGCTCAAGACCTCTAAAGGTTGAATATGATAATTATAGTTACGAGATTTATTTTACAACAGACTCCGAAATTATAATTACATATGACACCCTTGGCATAGACGCTTCGGCAGATACTGATATAATCACTTCGCAAGTTCAGGCAGCTCTTTCAGATAGAATATCAATTTCCGGAAATAATATAGACGGTTTCATAGTGACAATCAAAAATTAATGTGATATAGTAAAATGCAATATAGCGGCAGAGTAACTATTGCTCCGGCGTGCGGAGGCGTCGGGTTTGGTTCCGATGCGTAGCACGGCGGAATAATAGTTACTATGCTGCTATGAACTAATAAGTATTTTGGAGGGTTATATGTATAATAAAAAATCAGTAAAAGATATTGATGTAAACGGAAAAAAAGTGCTCCTACGTTGTGATTTTAATGTACCTGTTGACAAAGAAACAGGCAAAATCAGAGACGAGGGGCGTATTATTGCCGCGCTTCCGACAATTGAATATCTCTTAAAAAACAATGCATCCGTTATTGCATGTTCACACTTCGGCAGACCAAAAGGGGAGTTTAAACCGGAGTTTTCACTATCGCAAGTTGCCGAGAGCCTTTCAAAGCATCTTGGTATAGACGTAAAGATGGCTAAAGACGTAGTGGGCCCCGATGCGACAGCACTTGCTGCTGCTTTAAAACCCGGTGAAATAATGCTCCTTGAAAATACACGTTTTCACCCCGAGGAAGAAAAAAACGACCCGGAATTTTCAAAGAAGTTAGCATCAATGGCTGATATTTTTGTATCCGATGCTTTCGGAAGTGTACACCGCGCACACGCTTCTACAGAAGGTGTATCAAAGTATCTCCCTGCAGTATCCGGCTTCCTTTTAAAAGTAGAGCTTGATTATATCGGCGGTGCGATATCCGACCCGAAAAGACCGCTTGTGGCAATTCTCGGAGGTGCAAAAGTCTCCGATAAGCTTGCAGTTATTTCTAACCTTATCAAAATATCAGATGCTATTATTATCGGCGGCGGAATGGCATACACATTCTTCAAAGCCGAGGGAGGTAAAATAGGTAATTCTCTGTGTGAAGACGAACAAATAGAATCTGTATTAAAATGCAAAAAAGAAGCCGGGGAACGTGGCGTTAGGTTACTTTTACCTGTAGATTCTATTGCAGGAGCAGAGTTTTCAAATGATGTTGAGCCGGTAACTGTAGATAGTAATGCAATCCCCGACGGCATGATGGCTATGGACATCGGACCTCGTGCGACAGCAGAATTTGTTGCAGAAATTTCAAAAGCAGGAACCATTGTATGGAACGGACCCATGGGAGTATTCGAGTTTTCGAAGTTTGCTGAAGGTACAAAAGCCGTGGCAAATGCAGTAGCGGATTCAAGTGCCATTTCGGTCATCGGAGGCGGTGACTCTGCGGCAGCAGTACGTAAATTTGGTGTTGCAGACAAAATAACTCATATCAGTACAGGTGGCGGAGCATCACTGGAATTTATGGAAGGCAAAATACTTCCCGGAATAGCCTGTTTATTGGATGCGTAAGGGGAGAAAAATATGAATAAAGAACTGAGAAAAACTATTATAGCGGGCAACTGGAAGATGAATATGCTCGCTTCCGGAGTAAAAGCATTTAAAGATGAACTTATGCCGTTAATACCCGGCTTTAAAGCATGGTGTGATACTGTAGTTTGCACACCGTTTGTACTCTTACCCTCTGCACTTTGTGCATTTAAAGACACAGACATCGGTGTTGGTGCACAAAACATGAGCCAGCATGAATCCGGAGCATATACAGGTGAAGTATCTGCAGCGCAGCTTACAGATATAGGAACCGGGTATGTCATTATTGGACACAGTGAAAGACGCCAGTATTATGGTGAAACAAATGAATCAGTCAATGAAAAAGTACTCACAGCTTTAAAAACACAACTGATTTCAATAGTGTGTGTAGGTGAAACCTTGGAAGAACGCGAAAAAGGTATAACCAACACTCTCGTAACAGAGCAGGTTAAAATAGCTCTCCGTGACGTGTCCGGTGGGGAAGAACTCGGGAAAATTGTAATAGCGTACGAACCGGTTTGGGCAATAGGTACAGGTAAAACAGCCACACCTGAAGACGCTCAGGAAGTGTGTAAGGTAATCAGAGATGTGTTATCATCATTGTATTGTGAGAAATCGGCACAATCGGTATCTATATTATACGGTGGTTCAATGAATGATAAAAATGCTAAGGAGCTTTTGGCACAGTCGGATATAGACGGGGGACTCATTGGTGGAGCATCACTAAAGCCGGAAGGGTTTGCCGTTATTATTAACGCAGCAAATCAATAAATTAACACCTTAAGGGAATGGTCATATAAATGAAAAAACCTTTAGTAATGGTAATAATGGATGGATACGGGTTGGATGATCCGGGTCCCGGTAATGCAATAGCAAATGCACCCACTCCTGTACTCGATGAGTTATTTAAAAAGTATCCGAATACCACTTTAGCCGCATCCGGTGAGGACGTGGGTCTTCCCGACGGCCAAATGGGTAACAGTGAAGTCGGGCACACAAACATCGGAGCAGGCCGCGTAGTCTATCAGGACTTGCCGAAGATTACAAGAGAAATATCGCTTGGTTTATTCTTTAAAAATGAAGCATTACTCAAAGCAGTAAAAAACTGTAAAGCCAACAATAAAGCATTACACCTGCTTGGACTTGTATCACCGGGAGGTGTGCATTCACATGCGACACATCTTTACGGGCTTTTAGAGTTAGCAAAACAAAACGATCTTACTAAAGTATATATACATGCATTTATGGACGGACGTGATGTTCCACCCGACAGTGGAAAAGAATCGATTGAAGAACTTGTCCAAAAGTGCAAGGAAATCGGAGTCGGTAAAATTGCTACCATAATGGGACGATTTTACGCAATGGATAGAGACAATCGTTGGGATCGTGTTGAAAAAGCTTATAATACAATGGTATTTGGTGACGGTGAGTATGAGCCTGATCCTGTAGCAGCAATGCAAAACTCATATAACGATAAAGTCTTTGACGAGTTTGTAGTACCCGTTGTATGTGATAAAGACGCAATGATAAAGGCTGACGATTCGATTATCTTTTTCAACTTCCGACCCGACAGAGCCAGAGAAATTACACGTGCTTTTGTTGATGATGAATTTACCGGTTTTGAAAGAAGAAAGGGTAAATTTCCGCTTACTTATGTCTGTATGACACAATATGACGAAACAATTAAAAATGTCTATATAGCATATCCACCTGATTTTCCGGAGCAGACATTCGGTGAAGTCATCAGCAAAGCAGGACTCAGTCAGCTGCGAATCGCTGAAACAGAAAAATATGCACATGTCACATTCTTTTTTAACGGAGGTGTAGAAGAGCCGTTTGAAAATGAAGAACGTATACTGATACCCTCACCAAAAGAATTTCCTACATACGATTTAATACCCGAAATGTCTGCAAACAAAGTCGCCGAAGCAGCATGTGCGGAAATCCTCAAAGGAAAACACGATGTAGTTATTATTAATTTCGCAAACTGTGACATGGTGGGACATACCGGTATATATGATGCAGCTTTCAAAGCCGTTATAACAGTTGACACATGTCTCGGAAAAGTAGCAGACGCAACACAACAGGCAGGCGGGATATTGGTTGTAACAGCAGACCACGGAAATGCAGAGACAATGCTTGCCGAAGACGGCATCAGCCCTTGCACTGCACACAGCATAAACCCTGTACCGTTTATAGTGTGTTGTGACGACATAAAATTAAAACCCGGCAGACTCGCAGACATATCACCAACATTGCTTAAATTATTGAATGTACCAAAACCGGACCTAATGACAGGTGAGTCATTAATATTATAAGGAGAAAGATGATGAAGGACTATTTGGAAATTATTGACATTACAGGCAGGGAAGTACTGGACTCCAGAGGCAACCCGACAGTAGAAGCCGAAGCATGGATACTCGACCGCAACGAAAATATTGTTGTCGGACGTGCAATGGTACCATCGGGAGCATCAACAGGAAAGTTTGAAGCATGCGAACTTCGCGACGGTGACAAAGAGCGCTATCTCGGCAAGGGAGTACTAAAAGCAGTAGCAAACGTAGATAATGAAATATCAAGTGCACTCGTCGGTATGAATGCAATGGATCAGGTAGCAATAGACAAAGCATTACTCGAACTCGACGGAACAAGCAACAAATCAAAACTTGGTGCAAATGCAATACTCGGAGCATCACTTGCTTGTGCTATTGCGTCAGCTGAAGCATTAAAAACACCACTATACAGATACATTGGCGGAGCATCGGCAGTCACACTACCTGTACCCATGATGAATGTACTCAACGGAGGCGCTCATGCGGATAATAGTGTTGATATTCAAGAATTTATGATAATGCCTGTGTCTGCAACAAGTTTTCGTGAAGCACTGCGTATGTGTGCAGAAATATTCCATGCACTTAAAAAAGTAGTACCGTCATCGGGTGTAGGTGACGAAGGTGGGTATGCACCCAACCTTGCAGCAGACGAAGATGCACTCATTGCTCTTATGAAAGCAATTGAAGCAGCAGGATACAAACCATATGATGACATCAGAATCGCAATGGATCCCGCAGTCACAGACTGGTTTAATGAAGAAGACAAGTGTTATCATTTGCCAAAAAGAAAGACTGTAATGACACAGCAGGACATGGTTGACATGTGGGTTAACTTTGTCGGAAAATATCCGATAGTCTCAATCGAAGACGGAATGGCAGAAGAAGATTGGGAAGGCTGGAAGATGATGACAGATGCACTCGGCAGTAAGATTCAAATTGTCGGTGACGATCTGTTTGTTACCAATACCGAGCGTCTTAAGAAGGGAATAGACCTTGGGGTTACAAATTCTATTCTTATAAAAGTCAACCAAATCGGTTCACTTACGGAAACGCTTGATGCTATTCGTATGGCGCACAGAGCTAAGTATACAGCAGTAGTATCGCATCGCTCAGGTGAAACTGAAGACACAACAATTGCCGATATCTCTGTAGCTGTAAATGCAGGACAGATAAAAACCGGAGCACCGTCACGAAGCGACAGAGTTGCCAAATACAACAGACTTCTAAGAATAGAAGATGAACTCGGTAGCGCTGCATACTATCCGGGAATGAACGCATTTTTTAATCTTTAAATAGTCTTTTTAACAAGTTAAAAAGTCATAAAAAAATGAAACTCTGAGGAGTTTCATTTTTTTATTTATGTATCGGGGTCAGAATCAGGATCATTGGGATCATCGGGATCGGGAGTAGGTGTAGGTGTCGGTGTTGGAGTAGGTGTCGGTGTTGGAGTTGGGGTAGGATCCGGCAGAACCGGTGGGTCGGGGTCGGGTGAGGGGGTATCTTCTACAGGTATATCAGGTTCATAAATAAACAATATAATATTTCTCCGCTCGTCCGCTGTGACTTGCAAAGCGTTAAACGATTGACCAATAAGCCTGTATCCTTCAATATAAGGTGCGTGAGCCGTAACCTCGGCACCAATGGTTGATTCTTCAATCTCTTCGAATAAGACATTGCCGAATAAATCTACAGCTCTCACAGTGAATGTGATATTATCAAGTTCCCATGGATTAACAACAGTAACCAAGTCGACATTATCAGGTCTTCTGAAGTTTTTTGTTTCGAGATTTTCATGGATTGGCTCCATAATCATTTTCCATATTTGAGCTGCAGGATTACCTACCGAATCCATTTGTGCAGGTGTATCATAACCTGTCCACACCGCAGCAAGGTAATAAGGAGTAAAACCGATAAACCAACGATCCTTACTGTCGGTCGAGGTACCTGTCTTACCTGCGGTTGGCATATGTCTTCCGAGATTAGCAGAACCTCCGGTACCTGCTATTACAGCGTCATGTAACATATCGGTCATCCAATATGCACTGACCTCACTGATAGCATTAAATATACGAGGTTCTGAATTATCAAGAAGAATATCACCATTGTGATCATATATCATGGAAAAAGAACGTAGTTCAACACGGTTACCCGAGTTGGGGAACATAGTAAATGCAGAAGCCATTTCGCGAGTAGTTGCACCCCATGTAAGCTGTCCTGCGGCGAGAGGTGCATAATCTTCATCTGCAGGGTCTAAATTAAATCCCAGTGTATCGCGCATGAATAAAAAGGATGATGTGGGAGTTAACTGATCAATTACCATCGCAGCGACGGTATTAACAGAATTGCGCAGAGCATCTCTGACTGTCATAATACCGGCATATCTACGATTTGCATTTCTGGGCATCCAGGTAGTTCCTGATAATTCGATATCTGCACTATCATTGTATGTAGTATCCGGGGATAAGACACCCAGATCAAGAGCGAGAGCATAAGCAGATATAGGTTTGATTGCACTGCCCGGAGGTCTGCGTGTTTGTGTAGCTCGATTAAGCGGCAGATTGCGTGTTTTTCTTCCTACACCACCTGATAGAGCTAATATATCACCGGTATACGGGTCAGCCAGTACTACAGATGATTGAAGCTGGGCAGAAGAACCCTTAACTTCGGGGAGTCTCTCCGGATTTTGATAGATATCATCAACAATCGCCTGCATTTCCAAATCTATGGTGGCAACAATTTTAAGGCCTCCGGAATGAAGTAACCTTCTTGCTACCTGCTCAGAGTAACCAAGAGTAGCTACCATTTCAGTAACGGCATCGCGCATGACAGTCTCTTCAAACCAGGTATAGATTACCTGCTCAACGACTTCATCAACACCGCGTTGGAAGTGCAAAACAGCACGCATTGCCTGACGGTATTCGTTTTCGGTAATAATGTACCCTAATTCATACATCCTCCATAAGATAGTTTCCTGTCTTTCTTTGTTTGCCTGTCGGTCTACATATGGACTAAATCTGGATGGATTATTGGTGATGCTGATAATAGCTGCGGCTTCGGGTAGTGTTAATTCGGATACTTCTTTATTAAAATAATAGTGTGCGGCAGCTCCGATACCATAGCAGCCATGACCAAAATAAACAAGGTTTAAGTATAACTCAAGTATCTCTTCCTTGCTGTACTGTCTTTCATATTCTAAAGCCCTAAAAATTTCCTGCAGTTTTCGTTGTACGGTTACATCATCTTCGTTAGTAAGGTTTTTAATAAGCTGTTGAGTAATGGTAGAGCCGCCGAATGTATCACGCATACTTAAAAACATGTTCATAAAAGCACCGGCAGTTCTATACCAGTCAACACCCTGATGAGTAAAAAAACGATGGTCTTCAATAGCTACAGCAGCGTTAATTAAATGTTGAGGGAGCTCGCTATAATCAACCCATCTGCGAAACTCGGTGCTTTGAATAGTAGCAAGTTCTATTTCGCGGCCGGTATGCGGATCGTCTGCTACAATTACACTTGAACGTGACATGGCAAAATGAGCCGGATTAACTTCCAGTCCCGTAGCTATTTCGTTTCTGACATAAAACAGAAAAAAGCAAGCAAAAATCGCACCGGCAGTAATAAAGATAAGAATCATTGTGCCAATGGTTTTTATAGCAAGAAAGAAAATATCACTGAGTATCCAAAATGTATTTTTAGCTACTTTTTTGGAAATTCTTTTGACTTTTACTGTATCCATGAAAAATACCCTATGTTTATAAGTATATGTTTATTAAATGCCATAGTAACATTACAAAAATTCATATTGCATTTTACCACATTTTATGTTATTTTTCAATGTATTGATTTATATGATTAAGGAAATGTATTAATGAGTGACGAGTTTGGTAACGACTTAGTAACAATTACCGATCAGGACGGTAATGCATATTCCTTGGAACATATAGATACCATCGAGCTCGACGATACATATTATCTGGCATTTGTTCCGGCTGATATGAGTGAAGAAGACGATGATTTTGGTCTTGTAATACTTAAAGTTGTCGAAGAAGACGGGGATGAATTTCTTGCTACTATCGATGACGATGAATATTTAGAAGAATTATACAGTAAATTTTTGGAACGTTTAGAGCAATAGTTCCCTGCTTTGTTCGTGATAGGTCTTTTTAAACCCACATTTATTATAAGGGATGCCGAACTCTTCCTGTGAATTGCAGGCCTCCCGAAACATTCAAAGGTTTCGGATGTTGGAAGCAGAGAAACACGAAGGAGGCGACCCACCTGCCCACAGGTGCAGGTTATAAATGGGCTTACACGGCACAGCGGGGAGAAATAGTATTAATTACAAGGATAAGCAGAATTTTTATGAGCGGAATGTTTGATTCAAAACACGACAAGGCAAAACGGAAGATAGACAGAACCCTTAAGGAAGAAAAAGCAAAGAAAAAATCAAGAAATATTACTATAATTGTAGTGGTTGCGTTTTTGTTATTACTTACAGCTTCACTAATAGCAAACTCAAGCTGGATACGCCGCGTGTTACCTGTTATAACAATAGACGGGGTCAGCTTCTCGACAGCAGAGTATGAATACTTCTTTAATGTGCAATATATCGAATATATGCAATTTATGTCACAATTTCAAGGCATGGGAGGTCCCGACAGAAGCAGGCCTCTGTCTACTCAGATATATGACCACACAACAGGTGAGACATGGGCCGACTTGATTTCGGCAGCCGTTTATTCCAGATTACAAAATATGGTTGGACTATATAATGCTGCTAAGGAAGCGGGTTTTAGTCTCAGCGAGGAGTATATAGAAAAAATCGACCAGGAAATGTACTTGATAGAAATGGAGGCCTTGTACAGTCCTGATATACCTTCAGCAAATGCATTGTTACAACGCATGTACGGTACCAGCTTAAATACAAAAGTATATCGTAATCTATTGGAATTTATGATAACTGCAGAAGCTTTTAGTGAGCATATACGGATGTTACCGGAATATACAGACAGTCAGCTAAGCGATTATTACTTGCAAAATGAAGATGACCTTGATGTTTTTAGTTTCAGGCTACTGACAGTAAATGCCGAATTACCTGATGAAGACACACCCGACTATGATATAGTCAAAGAGCAAGCTATTGCAGATGCACAAGATACAGCAAGAGAGCTGGCAAGTTTCATTGAAACACAACAAGACTTTATGGACGTTGCTCTTGCTTACAATTATTCATTATACTTAAACCCAAGTTCCACACTTAGGCAAACACAAGGTGAAGGATTAAACGAACTATATGCTGACTGGCTACTGGAGAGCTCCAGAGGTTACGGAGATATTAGTGTTTTTAATACAGAGTCAGGTGCATCCATAGTATTTTTTATAGAAAGAGATAAAAACGATTATTATACAGTCGGTATGAGGCAGATACTAATCATGCGCGAAGCTGTTTCACCTGCAAACTTCCCGTTAGGTGAAGACGACCCGGATTATATAGAAGCCGTAGAACTCGCACAAAGAGACGCGTGGGATCGTGCTCAAATGGTTGATGCACTATTTACTTCCGAAGGGAAGACAGAAGCTGCTTTACTGGCTTTAATGGAAGAATATTCGGATGATTCTACAGAAGGTGGCTTTTATGATGGTATATCCAGATTTTCATATCAAGGAGCAGACTTCAGAGCAATGAAGGTAGTGCCCGAACTTGAAGAATGGCTCTTTGAGTACGGAAGGCAACCCGGTGACTCAAGGCTTATAGAAACAAGCGATTTTGGGTATCATCTTATGTATTTTACGGGTTTTGGTGATAAATTATTTTCACATATCATAGCAGATGACAGAATGCGAACAGCAGCGCATAATGAGTGGCTGGACAGTATAACAGTAGGAGAACCTATCAAACACAGAGCATTTATATTAGTTTCTGTATAGTATAATAGTACTCACCGGAAGATATTAGGGGGGTTGTAATGGATATATCACAGGTTGCCAGAGGCACTACACTAAGAATATTTGAAGAGCTGCAACAAAGAGCTTTAAGTGATGAGCATGAAGCTGTATTGCGTTATCATGAAACAAACAGGCTTATTGTTGTGCAATGTGCCTGGCTTTATGACAACTATGACCGGCTAAATCTCGGAGCAAAGCTGAATGTCAGCTATGGTGACGATCTTAACACTTACTCATTCATAGGCCGTGCTCATGAAAAACTGCGTAACAACGGGCTTGTTATGATTGAACAGCTGACGGATGTGACTGCATCCAGTAAACGGCAGTTTTCCAGAGACGAACTAAGACTCAGTGTGAGCGTTTATGGACTACAGGAAAGTAAACTGTCTGCAGTTCCGTATCAAAAACCGGATACAAAACCGGAGCTTACCGATGTCTCTTTTGATATCAGTTCAGGAGGGCTTTGTCTGGTTACAAACACACTGCTCAGTTCAAAATACGATCCTTACTATCTTGTGGAGTTTACTCTCTCGGAAAAAGACAGCTTCCTGATTCCTTCGAAGCTTGTGCGCCGTTCAAATTACCCTCGTACAAAAATTGGAAGATACGATTACGGTTTCCAATTTCTCTACGATCATATACCGGAAGAGAAGAGCAGGCTCACAAGAGCGATACTCAACAGAAAAATATCACGATAAAAAAAAGAGGCATAGCCTCTTTTTTTAATCAAATAATGCCGCCGTGACACTTGGTGTTAAATCCTCACGGAATTGCTCAACCAAAAACTCCGGCTTTAAACCTTGTTCAATGCCAAGTTTTTCAAGTATTTCGTTGTACTTCCGCGACGGCAGGGCTGAGAGTTTTTTTGCCGTGAGATACAAAACCTTGTCAAGCATTTCCTGTTGCGTCGTATGGACCATTTTTTTTGCTTCTTCTGCAGCCAGACCCGTTAACTGTTTAGTTCTTTTTTCAATCTCCAAAGAACCGTTGTTTACATAGTTCCAATAGGCATCCTGTTCTTTTTTTGAATATTCTGAACGAATACTATTGCACTCATTGTTGGCATTGACTGCAACAGCTTTGCATTCTCTTTCAGATTCTGTTTTTATATGTTGTAGGATTTTTTCAAATTGCTGCATAGTCATATTCCCTTCAGTAAAAAGCCTTTTGATTAACCCAGTTTGCACAAAGGTTCGAAAATTCTTCGTCCGCCGCTTCTGATTTTTCCAAAAAACTGCGGATACTTAAGTAATGACGGTATACTATCACTATCTACACCAACAGGTTCTTCAATCTCCCATGCACAGGTATAACTTGTCAGCATAGAGGTAAGCTCATGTTCAAGCTCTGTCGGCAACCACCCGGTAAGAATGTATGTGTACTGTGTCGCAAGAACCTCAATACTTGCTATGTTGGCATCATAAGCATCGAGCTCCATAACTTCACGTCTGATAAGGTCGGACATTTCCGGCGGATCCAAAGTAATATTGGGTATAGTCGGCTCGATACTTCCAAGTGTAATAATTTCCGATAAAACATTAACTATATCAGTATGCGCAACTATTAATGTAAGTTTTTTCATTTGACCCATCAGATGTTAACAATCCTTTCAAAAATCCGCTGAGCAACTGTGTCGAGACGTTTTTCTGCACGGGCACTCATAGTAGCAAGACGATTTGCAGTAGTAGAGGCAAGTTCGGCTGCATATTCCATCGCTTTTTGGTCAGTTGTTTTTTTGAGATGCTCAATTTCAGTTTCGGCTTTTAGCTTTGATGCTGCAACAGTTTTTTCGCTTTCTGCTTTTACTCTTTCGACAGATTCAATAGATCTTTTATGTACAATAAGCTTAACTTGATTTGCTTCAAACTCGGCAGTAAGAATTTGCTTAATAGCGCTTGCGGACAACAACATCACCTCCGAAACAATTTAACGAAAATTACCGATTTTTCATATAATACCACAGCTTGATGAAATTTGACAAGTATATTCATGTAATGTAGAATTAAACAGTAAAAATTACAGAAATTTTGGAGCTTTCGATGTCAGAAGTTAAAAAAAGAAAAAGACGATTTGGTGACAGACGAGAAGGTAGACGGCTGAGAACATTAGACCCTTACAATGCTATGATGCCATTTCTTATGAAAGAAAAGAGTGGTGCGAGCAACTACTTTTCAGATATGGTGGAAATATCGGAAGTGGAGAAATTTTTACGCTCAAAACGCAAACAAGGATATCCCGGAATGGGTTTACTGCATATTATGGTCGCTATTTATCTGCGGGTAGTAGCTCAGTATCCTGCAATTAACCGTTTTTGCTCAGGTCAAAGAATATACGCAAGAAACAATGTGGAATTTATAATGACTGTAAAAAAGAAGCTCACAACCGAGGGTAGCGAGACTTCGATAAAGGTTTTGCTTGATCCGTCTGAAACAATAAATGATGTATACAGAAAATTAAATGAACACATAGATATGGTAAAAAGCGAAGGGAGTATGACAAATACAGATAATGTAGCAGGTGCTCTCATGAAGCTTCCGAGGGTGCTCTTGAAATTTACGGTTGGATTGCTGTCACTGCTTGATTATTTTGGTATTATGCCAAAATCACTTTTGGCAGCAAGTCCGTTTCACGGTTCGGTGATTATTACGGATCTTGGTTCGGTAGGATTACCTGCCATATATCACCATCTGTATAATTTTGGTAATCTACCTATTTTTATTGCGTTAGGTGCCAAAAAAAAAGTACGTGAAATCGATACTAACGGAAATGTTAACACAAAAAAATATATTGACTATAAGCTGGTTGTCGACGAGAGAATATGTGACGGATTCTATTTCTCGCAGGCTTTTAAAGTATTTAAAGATTTGCTGAGAAATCCCGAAAAATTGGATGTACCACCCGAGAAGGTAATTGAAGACATATATTAAAGTGTGCTTAGCTTGCCTATAAGCTCTACCATACGCGACTCAGGTGCCGTAGTACTGTTTAATTCCAAAGCGGTTTGTGAGCACTCTATGATATAATTGCGACATTTCGAAATTGAAATACTTCGTGCTCTGTCAATGAGAGTGCGGGCTTGTATTTCGTATCGTATGTCGCACATTTTCATAAATTCAGATTTGCCGATTCCTCTGTCCTGACAAACCTTTGCGATAAGTAACTGACGCATCCTCAGAGAGATTGAATAAATTAACTTTTGAGGTGCCTCCCGCATTTGAAACAACTCGTCAAGTAGTTGTAATGCCTGCTTATAATTGGAAGTGATTACAGAATCGGTAAGTTTGTATGCGACTGCATCAAAGGCCGGTGTCACTACTTTATTGATATCCTGACGTGAAATAAAAGAAGTTGTTGCATAAGCGGCAACTTTACCTATTTCACCATAAAGAGTTGTCATCAGTCCACCGGTAATATATGCGAGGTACTCGGCATCTTCCATAGCAATACTTTTTCCGGCATCTTGGAAATGTCTGGTAATCCATTTTAATAGTTTACTTTTTTCCTGAGGACAAAAATCTATGACCTCTGCGTTTTTTAGTATATCCTTTGTTATTTTGAGTCTGCCGTCAGGTTTAAACAAAATTGTAGTATATATAAAAACCAAACAGACATAATCAGGCAAATCGGATAGAATTAAACACATCTTGTCTCTGTGATTATTTGAGAAAATATCAAAATCGTGTACCTCAATCAACGTTCTGTCGGCAAATGACGGAAATGTTTCTATAGCTTCGTCCAGTTCTTCTATAGGGATGTTGTTTCCGTCATAACGTTTATAGTTAAAACTGTCAAGACCATCTTTACATATAAATGAGCGCAATCCGCTCAGACAATGATCCAGCAGATAACGTTCTTCGCCATGGAATATATACAGATTACCTATGTCTCCCGACTTTAGAGCAGCGGTAAACTCTGCATATGAATTATCATTTATTTTAGTCTTGTTATTACTCATATTTACTTATCCAAATTTTCTTAGCGTCCGGTAACAGTAACGTGTCCTGCCTCGTCCGTCCTGTAAATACTTACACCGGCTTGGTTTAATCGTAATAAGGTGTCATTATGCGGATGTCCGAAACTGTTTCGTCCAACAGGTATCAAAGCTATTGATGGTTGAAGTTGGTTTAAAAGTTCCAACGATGTTGAATTGCGGGAACCGTGGTGTCCTACAACTAATATATCGAGTTCCGGTATGTTATATAAGCGCAAAAGTGCTCTCTCGGTAGAGGAGTTCATATCGCCGGTAATAAGTGAATTTATACTACCCGTTGTAAGCACAGCGAGACCACGCTCATTTTCGTCACCAAATCCCAGTGGCGGAAGCAGATTTAATTCAATTTCACCGAAAGATACACTTAGTTCCCGGGTAACATACATTATATCAGTTCCGCGTCTTCTTGCAAGATGAATTATATCATCGGCATGATATGAACCTTCAGGGTCGGGTATAGCAAGAACTGAAACATTAACTCTACTGAGAAGAAATTCAATACCACTGATGTGATCTTGATGAAAATGTGTAATAACCATCATGTCAATTGAAGTGCGGCCAATGCTCATTAGATATTCATGTGCAATTTCTCCCGCTTTTTCTGCTCCGCTGCTGCCACAGTCAACAATTATAGTATGCTCGCCCGATAAAAGTACAACACTTAAACCTTGCCCGACATCCAATACAGTTATACTATTATCGCCCGCTGCAGGGAAAATAAGAGAAACCAGTATAACAGCAAAAAGCAGTATTATAGAAATACATACCGGATACAAATATTGACGGGTACGCGCTTTAAAAACCGGCATTATAGTAAATATTATATAAACATAAGCAAGCCAGAACATTATATGAGCATTTGATGAGTAAACTATACTAAAAGGAACCGATGCAAGTGTGGTAGCTGTAAAAATGACATATCCGGCAGCTGCATCGACAGGGAAAGCAAGAATGCCTGCGATAAATGGAGCGATAAAACTAAGAGACGTTATCAGTAGTCCTATCGGGAATATTAATGATATAACACCGATAGTAAGCAGGTTAGTAATTGGCGCTATAAGAGAAACATATCCAAAATGAATTGCTGTCAGTGGCAGTGTAAGTATTAATGCGCCGATTGTTGTTGACAGACTTGCGGTTGTGTAATTTACACAAACTCTGGGTACCTTTTTCCTGTAAAGTCTGCTGTTTCTCAGTGAGTCGGATATAGCATAGTTTATTCTTGTTGTAAAAATAATTATACCTGCAGTAGCCGCAAATGAGAGATGTAAGCCTACCGATGCACACGCATATGGATTAAAAGCGAGAAGGACCAGAAGCGCTGCAGAAAGTGCAGTAATGCTATCGCTGTCACGCCTTATCATAGGTGCAATAATAATAAAAATCTGCATGATTCCCGCTCTCGTAACTGCAGGTGTAAATCCTGTCATAGCCATAAAGATAATGAGTATAGGGACTCCGTAAAGTGCAAATAACCGCTTGTTTCTGATAACAAGTGACAAAAAGCCCATAAGAAAAGAAATATGCATACCCGATATTGATACAACATGGATAATTCCGGATGCCGACAGTGAAGCAGTCAGTGCCGGATCACGATATAAATCATTTCGTTTTCCGATGAGTAATGCCTGCAGAAAATGTGATGTTTCTTGAGAATATATTTCCGATATCTTACCGGCTATACTATTAGCAATAATTTTAGGTAAATATCGAATACTGTTACTTGTTTCTGTTACAACTATATTTCCGGAAACATAGCCGGATAAAAACAACCCACGTGAGCTCAGAATATCGAAGCGCTCGCCATCATCCGTAATATCCGTTCTTTTATATCGTGCCGTAAAGTTAATACTATCTCCGGGGTTTAAAACTGTTTCGTTGTAGTAATAAAGTCGAGCACCGATTCCGAGCATGCCTTCGCGTTTAAGTGTGACATCAACATGATAACCACGCGGCTCTCTAGCGACAGGAAAATCAGTAACAACTGCTGTTTCGGTTGTTATTTCGTCATGTATATCCCAATGAGGTTTAATATATATTGAAGTATATATTAAACTCCACAAAAATCCTGTTGCCGCAGAAAGGAGAATTATAAAAATACGTATACGTATATTACCTTTAAAGAGCAACCCGATTAGAGATAGTGCTGCCGATACTGCCATACAGTAGAGTAGTATGTCATAAGAGATAATATAATGTGATATTAAAATAGCAACAGAAAATCCTAAAACAGCGATAGCAAGTTTACGCATTGTGGTCACCTCCTGATGCGGGTGTTACCATATAATGCTATCACAAAGGTAATAGCTCTCTGTGATCTACCGTATCACAGAGAGCTTACACATTTCAATACACATTTGCATGTAGAAACTCTTCCTCATAATGTAAATATGTTGCTCCCCGTATAGTAGCGACATCCCATGCGCAATGTCTCGCTTGCGAGACATAACACACGGCCGTTCCGCATCCATGCTCCACTCTCGCAACAATATTTACATTATTCGTCAGTAATATTTGCATTGCAAAAAAATAGATTTTGTGGTATAATGCGTACATTAATACTACAAATTGTGCCGGAAGGGGAAAGTGTTAAAACTATGAAATGTCCTTTTTGTGCTTATGCCGAGAGCAAGGTTGTCGATTCCAGACATGCCGAGGAAGGTGCGACTATCAGACGACGCCGCGAGTGCCTCGAATGCAAAAAACGTTTTACTACATATGAAATAATGGAAAGATTGCCGCTCATTGTTGTTAAAAGAGACGGCAGCAGGCAAACGTTTGATAAACAAAAGCTCATCAACGGAATGCTTAGAGCTTGTGAAAAACGCCCTGTGCCGCTGCTTGAGCTTACTAATGTGGCAGATGAAATTGAGCAGGAGCTTCAAAATTCACTCGAGAGAGAAATTAAAACCACAGACATCGGTGAGATGATTATGGGCGGATTAAAATCTTTGGACGAAGTCGCATATGTCCGTTTTGCATCGGTATACCGCCAGTTCCGTGATATCAACTCATTTATGGATGAACTAAACAGATTGTTAAAAGACGAATAGCTTTACTCTATAGAGAAGTCCAACTCATCGAGCGATAGTTCAAAAGCAGGCATAAAATTGTCCAAAAAATATCCGACTTCGGGAATATCCGGTAAATCCAGTTTCCGGCGGCACTGTGCTGCTGCTCTGCGAAACTCCAGATTACCGGATTTTACTTCTTCAACACATTTAATATATGCTGCAAGTTTGTCTGCTGCTTTAACAATACTATATATCTCTCCTTCGACATCGGGGGAGAGTAATTCATTATATGCCGGTCTGAGCTCGGGTGGCAGAGCAGTCAGCAGCTTTTGTGAAGCTATTGACTCTACTTTTTTATATGCATCCATTATTGCAGGGTCGTAATACTTCACGGGTGTCGGTAAGTCGCCTGTAAATATTTCGGATGAGTCATGGAGTATAGCAAGTGACACAACAGCGCCCGTATCTATCTTTTTTCCGAATACATCATTTCGAATGACAGCAAGAGCATGTGCAATGACAGCGACCATATGTGAGTGTTCACCGATATTCTCAACAGTATTATTGCGCATAAGTGTCCAGCGGGTAATGTACTTCATTCTTGATACAAGCGCAAAAAAACTATAATTATTACTCATAACAATAAAACATCCTTTTCATTTTATGATGCCAGAGTACGTATACGTTCTTCATAGAAACCTACACGTGTTAAACCTAAATATGGAGCTATCCAAATAGATACAAGGGGAATTGTAAAAGGTACCGGTGTCAGCATCATTAAAAATATATCGAGCAAAAACCAACCGACAAACGATAATTCAATTGTAAGTAAATCAACCTTACCGCCATACATGAGTACACTTGATTCTTTGATGCATTGCAATACTCCCTTTGAAGTATCATCAAGTAAAATGTAGTATGCTAGTCTGTATTTGTATGCTGCAATTATACCGGGTATTATGAGTAAAAGACTCCAAAGCATAACAATTACGGTAATAGTAATAAAAAGCATTAAAACCTTAATGAAAACTAAAAAACCGTTTAATATATCCTTGTAGGTTGTTTCCTGTTTGCGATGGATCTTAAGACAATAACTAATATATCCGATATCAAAAATCGGTTGGAATAGTGAGAATATAATTGCAAGAAAAACTCCGGTTAACCTGAAATTACTATATAGCATTGTAATAGTAAACATTTCTCCCGAAGATAAACGCAGATACATATTTTCCAAATCAATATTACCCGGAAGGGTAACTGCAAACCACGATATAAATGCTCCTATAGCTACATATATAAGGCTGATAAAAAAAAGCTTAGGAGTATTTTCAAAGATTAACTTACGTGCATTGGCTTTTAGAACAGAACCTGTCATATATAGTGTAGCTCCTGATTTATTGTCAGAATAATTGTTCTTTTACTCCAACAAGAAATATACCATATATTGAGCGGAATTTTCAACTGTTGACTTTGTCTGTTATTGAATGTACTATAATTTTAACATGCAAAGTGAGGTGTTTTTATGCCAAAAGTTCTAATAAAAGAGTTATACAAAAACAGTGAAAGCTTTAGTGGCAGTGAAATTACAGTCTGTGGTTGGGCACGGACAATTCGTGACATGAAAGCATTTGGTTTTATTGAGCTAAATGATGGTAGTTATTTTAAGAGTATTCAAGTTGTAATTGAACAGCAAAGTTTATCGAATTTTAGTGAAGTGATAGCACAAAATGTAGGAACTGCATTTATAGTTACCGGTATTTTTAAACTTACACCCGAAGCAAAACAACCGTTTGAGATATTAGCCAAAGAGATTATAGTCGAAGGAGAGTCAACACCCGAGTATCCTCTGCAGAAAAAACGGCACTCTCCGGAGTTTTTACGCACTATTGCACATTTAAGACCTCGTACCAACCTTTTTTCGGCAGTATTTCGCATTCGCTCGGTGGCATCTCATGCAATTCATTCTTTCTTTCAAGACCGCGGGTTTGTCAATGTTCACACCCCGATAATTACCTGCAGCGACGCAGAAGGTGCAGGAGAAATGTTTACAGTCAGCACAGATCACATGGATGAATTTTTCGGTAAAAAAGCAGGACTGACAGTATCCGGTCAATTAAATGCCGAAGCTTATGCACTTGCTTTTGGAGGTGTTTATACATTCGGACCGACTTTTCGTGCCGAAAACTCAAATACTCCAAGGCATGTCGCTGAGTTTTGGATGATTGAACCGGAAATCGCCTTTGCTAATCTTGATGACGACATGCAGCTTGCCGAAGATATGCTGAAGTATATTATTAACAAAGTGCTAAAAGACTGCGACAATGAGTTTGAGTTTTTAAATAACTTCGTAGACAAGGATTTATTGGAAAGATTAACATCGGTAGCAAACTCTGATTTTGCGCATGTTACATATACAGACGCAATTAAGCTCCTGGAAAATTCCGGTGAGACATTTGAATTTCCCATCTTTTGGGGGTGCGACCTGCAGACAGAACATGAGCGGTATTTGACCGAAAAACATTTTAAAAAGCCTGTCTTTGTGACAGACTATCCAAAAGATATAAAAGCCTTTTATATGCGCCTTAACGATGACGGTAAAACTGTTGCGGCAATGGATTTGCTGGCACCGGGAATAGGTGAGCTTATAGGTGGCAGTCAACGCGAGGAGCGTGCAGATGTTCTCGAAAAAAGAATAAACGAAATGGGACTGGATCCTGAAATCTATTGGTGGTATATGGATTTAAGACGTTATGGCGGAACAAAACACGCCGGTTTCGGTTTGGGGTTTGAAAGACTCCTAATGTACCTGACGGGCGTGTCGAATATTAGAGATGTAATTCCGTTTCCGAGAACGGTCGGCAGTGCTGAGTTTTAGTCTTCCTGACCGCCTTGTTCGTTTTGTCCTGTGTCGGGTGTAAACTCAGCGGGACTCGGTGAGTCGCTTTTACTTACGGAAGTAGTGCGGGTGGTGCCACCTGAAACATATTGTCTGCCACATTCTTCGCAGGTATCATAATGTATGGTGACTGATTGCTGCACAATTTCACGATCGTCACGTGCTGCTTTTGCCTGCTCATTACGTACATGTTCGTTTTCATGAGAAGCAACAGCTGCTGCTGCCATATTCGGACTTATATTTGTCGGTGTTTGAAAACTAACCGATGAATCATCGGAACCGTCGACATATTTTCTGTTTGAGCAGGTTTCACACTCGGTGTTGGGATCTAGAGGAGCTATACGCTCTGTACTTGGCTCATCGGGTTGCATAGTCCGGGCATAAGGAGAATCGGGGAAAAGCAGAGACTTATTTAATGCGGGAAGTGAAAACTGCGCACTGTCACCATCAAAGTTAAATATTGTCATAGCAGGGGTATTTGGTGACTGAGAATACGGGGTAATGGAAGGGAAACTTGTCGGTGCGCTTGGTGTTGTATTTGTAGGAGTAGAGCGAGGGTTATTTTGAACGCCGGGCAAGCCGGACTGACCGACCGGATTAACATAAGCCATATAGCCTAAATTGCCTACGCTGCCGACATTCACGTTTATCCCTCACTTTCCGATTGAATCATATAATATACAATGGTATACTACCATAAATCCTAAAAAATATCAACCAAATTTTGTTACAAAAACCTAC
>Ga0123356_10001413_pt1 | contig 26574 bp, 20 predicted proteins | sample TergutEmb28metaG_2_FD_92546 | JGI IMG/M metagenome (GOLD analysis project Ga0123356, IMG submission 92546) | Embiratermes neotenicus P3 segment gut microbial communities from Petit-Saut dam, French Guiana - Emb289 P3 | ecosystem: Host-associated > Arthropoda: Insects > Digestive system > Gut ...
CGGACGATATACGATTTTCCAATCGTCCCCCCTGTTCGGGCTATCATTATATCCCTATTCCGTAAACCGTAAACCGTAAATTCTCGGTCGGTAGGATTGCAAAATGGGACAGATGCCCAATCAACTTTATTATTTTGAATATCAGTTATCCTCAATAATTTTATAATTCCCGTTGTTTCCGCAGACGCTGTATATCCATAATGTATGTTCTCTGATAATATTTCAAGCCTCGTCCATGCCCAATTATCCGGCACGTCGAACGGTATCTCATCGTCGATACAACGCTCGTTTTCGCCGCGCTTCTCATAATGAGAATTATGGGTATCACCATTGTCTTTTGTGGCGCGATAAATTATAGATTCGTTTTCTTGGTGTCGACGTTTCCCCAAACCCCTCAAATTGTTCGCTATCGCTCCAATTTTTTCAAGCTGGATTCATCGTCTGCCACGCTTCCTGCGAAGGCAATAATTTTTTATTTTATATCAAAATGATTGACAAAACATACGATGTCATGTATAATAATATCCATAATCAAATGAAAAAGAAAAACATGAAGTAAGAAGCGAAAAGAGCCCTCTTTTAAAAAGAGGGTGGCACGCGAGAACCCAAAAAAGCACGATAAAACCACGAAAAAACCGCGTGACGGGTGTTTTTTGAAATCAATATCCAAAATATAAGGAGGTGATATTTCTGCTTGATATATCGATTGTGGGCTGCGGGGGCATGGCGCACGGCATACATATGCCCTGCGTACTCGAGTACGGCGGAGCAAATGTGATTTCGTGCGCGGATATAAACGGCGCGGCAGCCAAATCGCTGAGCGAAAAATACAACATACCGCTCTATTTCACCGACTATAACGAGATGCTCGAGAAGACAAAACCGGACGCCGTCGTATGCCTTGTCTCCGAGAACGCCGTGGCGAAGGCGGCATGCGACATCCTGCAAAAATGTCCGGTGCTGCTCGAGAAGCCGCCGGGAAAAACCGTCTGGGAAACCGAGCTTATATCCTCAGCGTCAAAAAAGAGCGGGAACTTCAACATGGTGGCCTTCAACCGGCGCTTCGCCCCGGTTTACGTGAAATTAAAAGAGCTGCTCGCCGAAGACAAAAGCAAAATAATCTACATCGACTATAAGTTTCACCGCGTAAAACGCCACGAAAACAATTTTGAGGACACCGCGATCCACGCAATTGACACGGTGAGATATTTGGCCGGCTGCGATTTCCGGCGGGTGGAGATAAGATATCAGAAAATGCCGCATTTGGGCGAAAAAGTGGCGAACTATTACATATATTTCGAATTTGCGAACAAAACGTCCGCCACATCCGAGATACTCGTTTCCACAGGCGAAATTTTTGAAGGCTGCGAAATCCACGCTGAAAACGCCGTATACCGCGCGGCTCTGCCCGTAAACGGCGAGTACGGCAGCATCGGATACAAAAACGCGGAGGGAAAAGCTTACTCCGTCGACAAAGACACGATATGCCCGCGCCCCGAGCAGCATCTCACCCACGGGTTTTACAACGAGCACCGGCATTTTTACGAATGTCTCAAACAAGGCAAAGATCCGGGCAACGGGGCAGACACGGCGAGCCAGAGCGTGGCGGTATGCCAGGCGATCAAAAACCGTGAAAACACGGTGATATTTTAATTTTAAAATAAAGAAAGGGCAGGCGGAAAATGAACGGCGGAAAATATACGGTTATAAAAACCCTGTGCAAATCCGATTTTACCGAAGCGGCGGGACGCGAGAACTGGGAGCCGAAATTCGTGTACGGCCACTTGAGCCCGTTTTTTCGCGCGGACGAGGACGGGCTGACCGTAACGGGCAACGGCGGGGTGAACACTTTCGGCTGGTACAGCCGCAGTTTCGGAGTCGAAGGCGGCAAATGTTACCTTTTGAAAACGGTGTTCGCCGTAAAGGGAATCGACGATATAAACTTAAATATACTCAACCTTCTCACCTGGCGCATAAAAGGCAGGCCCGAAAGTTCCCCCGCGCAGGACAATGTCACGCATTATCGCAAATTGGGGGATTGTATCGTCGGGGAACAGGCGTTTATGTGCCATGCGGACACGCAGAGCGTCGATGTGGGGCTGCTTTTGCGCCATTCGCCCGACGGCGGCGTCACCTGGAAAAGCATGGAGCTCTCCGAGGTGGAGCCGCCCAAAAAACGCCCCGTGAGGGTTTCGGCCACGAAGTGGTTGGTCAGCGGGTACTGCGAGGGAAAAGAGGACAACAGGGCCAAAGTCAAAACTCTGATCGAGACCGCCGGCGCTTCCAAATCGGATATCATAGTGCTGCCGGAGTTCACGCCGTACTACGATTACACAATGGAAGCCGCATCCGTCGCAGAGCGGGTCCCCGACGGGGAATTCTGCGTGTTTTTGTCCGGGCTGGCAAGGGAAAACAATATAAACGTGGCAGCCGGAATCCTCGAGCTCGCCGAAGACGGCACCACCTACAACACCTGCGTGATATTTGACCGCGCGGGCAAATATGTGGGCGCTTACCGCAAAATACACCTGTACTGGCCCGAAACGATGTTCAACGGCACCACCCCGGGCGACGATTCGCCGGTGTTCGACCTCGATTTCGGCAGGGTCGGCGTGATGATATGTTACGACAGCTGGTACGGCGAATGCGCGAGGCTGCTCGCGCTCAAGGGGGCGGAGATCATACTGTTCCCCGCGGCCGGATATGAAGAAAAAGTGCTTCCCGCCAGGGCCGTCGACAACAACGTCTACATCGTGTGCGCGCAGCTCAACAGCTCGTCGTATATATTGGACACAAGGGGCGAATGCCTCGCCAAAATAGACCAGTCGGAAAAATTCGGCGTCGAAACGGTCGAGATAGATTTGTCCGTCCGCCAGCTGCCCCACGTAAACGGCGGCGGCAACATGAACTCCGGGAGCGGGGGCCGCCGCTCGGTGCGAAACAGCCGCTCAGACAAGATACACCGCGAAATCCTGCGGGAGATGGGAACCTGGGAAGACCGCGAGGAATATTCCACTTGGGTTTATGGGAAATAAAAAATTAATAAAATCGGGAGGAGAAAATAAAAATGGAAAAATTCAAAATGGCGTTTATAGGCTGCGGCGGGCGCGCGAACCAGGTCATATACCCGGCGTTTGACTATCATGACGATGTGGAGTTTGTCGGTATATGCGACATCGACGCGCAGCGCTTAAAGACCACCGCTGATCTGTACAACATCCCCGAAGAGAAGCGCTACGGGCAATTCGGCGTGTATGATTACCAGCGCATGTTAAAAGAGCTCAGGCCGGACGGGGTCGCGGCCATCGGGCATCCGCACATCATGTACGACATATGGGAATGGTGCCTGACAAACGGCTTTAACCTGTATATCGAAAAGCCGTTTGCCTTAACCGTCCATCAGGCCAAAATGCTCACATATCTCGCAAACAAAAATAAATGCACGACGCAGGTGTCCTTCCAGAGAAGGAGCACGCCGTGCGTCATGCGCGCCTACGACGAATGCAAAAAGCGCGGCGATATAACCGTCGCAGTGTGCAAGTTCTATAAGTACTACATCCAGCCCTACACCTGCGCCAGGGACCACATGATGGACGACGCAGTCCACGCCATAGACACGATACGCTGGATGTGCGGCGGGGAATTGGTCGGCTTGGCTTCGAATATGCGGGCGTATGAGGTGCCCAACTACAATATAATAAACGCGATGATGACTTTTGACAACGGCTCAACCGGTATTCTGATGAACAACTGGTCGTCGGGGAAGCGGATATTCGCAGTCGAAATGCACGCTCCCGGAATCTATGTCGAGGCGGAGCACGAAGTGGGGGCCAGTATATACCGCGACGGAAGCCTTGCGCCCGAATTCATATCGGCCGAAGAAGCGGCAAAAAGCGAGGATTATTACAATCATTCGGGGCTTGTGGTCAAGACGCGCGATTTTATCGATTGCTGCCGCTCGAAAAAGGCCTGCGCTTCGGATTTCAACGACGCGTATAAAACGATGGAAATCGCCGAAAAGATACTCGCCCAGACGCTGCTGGGAAAAGGGGTATGAGATGAAAACGAAACACAGATATATATTTTTGACCGTCATTCTGCTTTTATTTTCCGCCTTTATTTTCTCATGCGGTTCCGGCGACTCCAAAAATCAGGAAAACAACGAAGCGCAAAACAACCGGGGAGCCGAAGGCGAAACCGAAGAACAAGAAAGCAGACCCGACGAAGTTGCCAAAGTGCTGGCGAGCCTGCCCGAAATTGATATGAAGGGCCGAACCGTCACCTTTTTGACTTCAAACTGGGGCGGTATGCGCGGGACGCCCGAAGGCGAGGCCATTTGGGGAATGCAGTTTGACATTCTCGTGGAAGAACTGACGGGAGACGCTTTAAACGACGCGACCTACAACAGAAACAAGGCGATGGAAGACAAATACAACTGCTCTATAGCGGAGATAAACGTCGCCGGGCAGGGGGATGCCAACAATCTGCTGAACAAGGCGGTAAAAGCGGGCGATGCCGCGTATGATTTCATGCTGTGCCGCATGCAGGCCTATCAGAACTTGGGCGCGGCGGGGACGATCATAAATTTGGACAATCTCGAATATGTCGATTTCACCAACCCCTGGTGGGATCAGAATTCCGTTAGTGACCTTTCGATAATGCACAAGCGCTTCATGGTGTGCAGCGATATAACGATATCGGACAACGGCGCCACGGGAGTCATCGTGTTCAACAAAAAGCTGCTCTCCGAAAACGCGCTGGACGACCCGTACAAGCTCGTAAAAGAGGGCAACTGGACCCTCGAAAAATTTTTCGCTTTGACGAAAGAAGTTTCAAAAGACCTGAACGGCGATTCCGTGATGGATGAAAACGACCGCTACGGCTTTTTTTACCAGCGCGACACGGTGCTTTCGTTTTTGAGCGGAAGCGGCGAAAGGGTCGGAAAAAAAGACGAAAACGACATACCGCATATAACGCTGTCAAGCGAGTCGGCAATCGGCAACATAACCTACACGTTTGAAAACCTGTATGACAAAACCTCATGCTTCAACGTGATGCATCTTTTGGGAGATTTCAATGTGGGAATGGACGCCATGTTCCAAAACGACCAGGCGCTGTTCATGTGGATACGGATGGTCAACATCGTCCCGCTGCGCTCCATGCCGACCGATTTCGGCGTTTTGCCCATCCCGAAAAAAGATACGGCGCAAAACTATTATTCGTGCGATGTCAATTCATGGACGGGGCTGGGGATAACCGTTCCGATGACCGCTTCCGAGATGGATACCATGGGCGTCTTTCTCGAGGCATACGCGGCCGAGTCCCACAGGCGCGTAAAGCCCGCCTATTACGATGTGCTGCTGAGCGGCAAAGTGGCGCGCGATGAGGAATCCTTGGATATGCTCGATATCATCTTCGGCAACCGGACCTACGACATAGGCGCGATAGGGACATACGGGCAGCTGAACGAACTGATATATTTGGTCATGACCTATGACATGAATCTGACCTCCTGGGTGGAAAAAAGGTTGGACAAGGCCCAAAAGGATATCGACAAATTGGTCGGGAAAATAGAGGCTCTGGATTAAAGCCAAACTCATTTTTTCTCAAACTCGGGAGTGAGCGTCAAATCATTTTGCATTTCAAAGCTCAGCGTTTCGGATACCTCGCCGTTTTCGGCCCATTTGACAAACTTGTACCCGTAATTCGGAACGGCCGTCACGCTTATCGGAATTCCGCGAAAATATATGCCTTTCCACTGCGCGCCGCCGCCCTCGACATTGATTGTATTGATGATGACGCTTCCTTCATCTTTGCCGCCGAATCTGATTGTCAGCTCCGCCGTGCCGTCGAGGTGAAACCGGTTTTTGATATGTTCTCTCGCGGCATAAGGCCGCCGGCGGGCGAATTCCCTTATATCCTCGACATTTTGCTCCCATTGCGAAAATGATTCATTCATGCTCCAGCGGCCGATATGCTCGGCAATGTACGGCGCGATTGTCTTTTGTATCTGATCGGTTATTTCAATCACTCTGTCAGCTGCAAACGCGCTGTTCAAAAGATCGGCGCAGCGGATTATAAACCGGGTTTTAAATGCCGTATTTTCCAGCAATGACTGTAAATACGGCATTCCCTGTATCGCGTTTTCAAGCTGATTCATATCCGCAAACGGCAGATAAAATCCGAAATCCGTATCATACAGGCACCATCTCCATCTGCCGTCATGCCCGGTTTCGTCCGTTTTCCAAGCGGCCACGTTGCTCCATATCCAGTCCGTATTGCACACATATGTCTCCGCTATGATATAATCGATAAAACTTTCCAAATCGGCGAGGGTTTTTACATAATCATAATTCTCGGGCCGGCTCAGATCATTGGTTTGGACATAATGCAGAAAGTCCGTATATTCGCGGACGGCCTCGGGATTTTTGCTTTTGTACTCCCCCCACCTCAGTTTTACAAACATGGCTTTATCCGGGTCGGCGCCGTAGTTTAAGGCTGTATAATCTTCATCCTGATGTTCGCGGATATTTTGTATCCCCCAATATTCGCCGTTTATGAAGACGACGGCGGGTCTGTATGCCTGCGTGCATATATTCAAATCCCGGGACAGTTCATGCAGCAATTCGTCCCTGAATGTGGTATGCTGAAGCAAATCATATGTGCCGATCAGCATTATATCGCCGTTTTTGAGCAAAAGATGTTTGAATTTCTGTTCTTTGCCAGCGAATTTCGGGTCGTCGCCGAAGACCGGATATTTTATCGACGAATCCCCGTATCGTTTTCTCGCATATACCGACAATGTCTTCAACGGCAAGACCGTAGAGCCGGAGCCGTGGATCCTCAGCCCCACGTCGGTCTTAAAGCCGAGTTGCCCTCCCGGTTCAAAAAATTCCAGACTGGCGCGCCTCTCCCATTCGGGCCCCCTGAATCTGAAATTATTGCCGTTGCCCATGACGTCGCCCGGACGGCCCTCCACATAAATCCCCGTCTCATCGCCGAATAGTCCTTCGCCGTCGGACGCAATCGATATGATTGGCAGCGCGTATTTGTCCTTTATGTTTTCGCCGACAAAATACGTGTGCGTTATCACATCGCTTTCATTGCCAGAACTGTCATAGGTTTTCGCCCTCACCACCGTGGCCTTGAAAACATTGCCCCCCGGCGGCACCCAGGTATGCCCCGTTTTTATATTCGAATATACATTCTCTTCATCCGACCTGTCCCTGATTTTGAAGGGAGAGTCATAGACGGGCGACGACCGCGACGGCGTCTGTCCGTCCAACGTATAATATATGACAGCATCCAAGCTGTCCGATTTTATTTCAAGCATGAATTGTTCGTCATAAAATCCGCCTGCATGCGAAAAAGTCATATTTAACAGAATTTCTTTTGATTCTTCGTTGCTTTTACCGGGAGTGGGGTCGGTAAACGTATACCAGTCATCCGTTCCGTCGGGCACGCGTCCGTATGACCTGTCTGACGCAAGGGAAACCACATCCACACTGTCGATGACAAACCGGCCGTCCGGCGCAAACAAAGTGATTTGTTCGCCGGCCCTTTTTATTTTAAAGCTGGTATGAAGCTGCCCGCCGTACAAATCTTTGCCCGACATCCAAATCAGCCGGAACCCGCCGGGGGCTATCACGCAGTCTTTTATTGTCCATCTATGATTTTTATCCGAAATTACGCAGCCGTTCAAATCAATTTCAGTATCTGCCGCGTTATATATTTCAATCCAGTCGCAAAAATCGCCGTCAGAATCAGAAACCGCCGTCTTATTTGACGCCATTATTTCATTGATATAGATATGGCTGTAATAACCGGGCGAATCGTTGGCGACAGCCAAAACGACGATAACCAGCATAACCGCGCATGCCGCGGCCGCTATAATAAATGATTTTTTCATGGCTCTGTTTCACTTGTGAAATTTGTTTTCCCAAAGGCGATTTCGCAGTATTTTTTGTGGAAGGCGATGCCGTACAGCAATACCTTTTTGTAACCCTCCTGCTTTAATTCGTGGACATATACCCTTTCTTCTATTTGCTCCAAACCTCTTTGGGCTTCTGCCCTCAGCTCCGCAGGTTCGTCGCGCACATGCTTGAATTCGACCACCACCGCGCCTTGGCTCTTGTCCGCGGGCTTAATCACGCAGTCCGCTCTCCCCTTGCCCGTTTCGCGGTTGGACAACACCGCGCAATCCTTGGACACCGCCAGCAGTATGCCGTAGATGAACATATGGTAACTGTTTTCCTCCTTGAAGTCGTGGCAGCTCGGATTATTCAGCAGGCTGTCGTTTAAAACCCTGCCCACGCCCCCCGCATCTCCCGCGAGCAGGCAGCCCGCGAATTCCTGTATTGCCATATGCACCGCGTTCTGCCGGTCCTTGAGCCAGTATTCGACGCACCGCGCGAATGTGTCCTTCACTTCCCTGTTCACCAACTCGGCGAAAAAACGGTCGTCCTCCGAATCCGTACAGGGCTTCAGATACCCGGCGTTCAGCAGCATCGACCAGAATGCGTCATTGCTTTTATATACGATGGGGTATGTCACATGCTCGTCATAGCGCATTTGTACCGGCTTGCCGGTCAAAAGCCCCGCCATGTCGTCCTTCAGCGAGTCCGACCCCAAAAAGAATATATCGCGCAGTATCGTCAAACTCGCCGTGTTCGCCCAGTAGTTTCGAAACCGGCCGTCGCGCAGAAAGTTTGTGATGCTCCATGGATTGTACATATCGACCATCCGCCCGAATCTGTAACCGTCGTACCACCGCTTCACGTCATCGAATCTGTCCCCGTAGCCGTACTGCCCGCACACCGATTTGACTTCTTCCTCCGTGAAGCCGTAGCACCCGGCGAACTCATCGTCGGTGATCCCGCACACCTTGGGGTTGTTGAAGCCGCTCACCAAACCCTCCTTCGATATCCGCTGCACCCCCGTGAGCACGCCGAACTCCAGGTGTTCGTTGCTCTTGAACGCGCTGCCCAAAAATCCCCGCATGAATTTTACCATCTCCCGGTAATAGCCTTCCTCCAGTGAGTTGTTTATCGGCGCGTCGTATTCGTCTATCAGCACTATTGCCCGTTTTCCGTAATACGCATAAAGGCACGACGTCAAAAAACGCAGCGATGATTTCATTTCCGATTCGCTCGCTTTGCCGCTGCGGAATAACATGAATTTTTCTTTGTCGGTTTCATCCAATTTGCCGCTCTCGCATATATACATATTCTGCCCGTATATCTCGCTGATCAGATACTTTATCTTCCCGACCGCAATATCGAATGTTTTTTCCTCCACATCCTTGAGCGTGAAGAAAACGACGGGATACTGCCCCATATGCTTTTCCACGATGTCCGCGTGCTCCATTATCTTGAGCCCCTCGAACAGATGCCTGTTGTTTTTGCCCGCGTCAAAAAAACACCTCAGCATGCTCATGTTCAGCGTCTTGCCGAACCTGCGCGGACGCGTTATGAGCGTGACGTCCCCTCTGTTTTCGAGCAGTTCTTTGATCAGCAGCGTTTTGTCGATATATAAATGATTTCCTTCGATGACCTTGTCAAAAAACTCTACGCCTATTACAATTTGCTTTTTCACTCTGCTCGCCTCCTTAAAAATCGCAGCCGGTGAGTTCGCCGTCACGGGTCACGAGGCCGATATATTCGTCGCCGCCCCTGCGGCCGTTGTACCACAGAAGCCATCTGTCGTTGTCGGGCTCGTACACGACGGAGGGCTTGTAGCACGCGTCGCCGTCCCAGCTGCCGGGCTCCGGCGATACGATGGGGTTGGTTTCAAAGCGCTTCCAGCGCGAAATGCCGTCTGGCGACCACGCGCCGCAGATTCTCGCCGTGTCTATGTTTTCATATCCGATGTAAAACATCAGGTAACCGTTTTTATACGGCAGCACCTGGCAGCCGCCTATACGGTCCTTTTCGTAAGCGTTTTCAGGTTCTTTTACAAACAGCGGGTTCGCTTTGTGTTTTGTCCAGTTTATGCCGTTTGGGCTCGTGGCGTGGCATATCACATTCGGCTCATAGGTTTCCCCCGCCGAATACCACATCCTGTAAATTGCCTTTTGCCCGTCCCACAAAACGCACGGATTCATGACGGACATGTTTTCCCACGGCTGTTCGGGCACGAGCACCGGTTCGGCGCCGTACCTTTTCAGCCCGGTTTCGCCGCCGTCCGTATCGGAAAAAGCGTAGCCGATCCAGCTGTTGCCGTGGGCCTGGCCGGTGTACCAGATGTGCAGCCTGCCGTCTTTTTCGACAACCGCGCACCGGTTTATATCGTCTTCCCAGCCGGTCGCCGGTTCGGGCCCGAGCACTATAGAGGGTTTTGTCCAGTTTATGCCGTCGTCGCTTTTGATACAGGCCAGCGATTTTTTCGGCCGCCATGAAAAATACATTTTATACCGAAAACCGCAATTTTGCCCGGGCAGCACGATCGCGTCAAAGCAGGTGCCCGTTTCTTTGCCGCCGAACACGGGATTTCCCGCGTATTTTTTCCAGCCTCCGTTTGTCGGGGGATACTTTGTCAAATCAGCCATCAAACCCGCCTTTGTCATAACTGTATTTTTGTATTTCGTCGTACACCGCCGTCAGGTTTTCATAGGGCACATCCGGATTGATCGTATTGGAAGTCATAAACACCAGATCGGCTTCGTCCCTGCATAAATCGGCCGCATATCTGACCCTTTCGCGCAGTTTTTCCGGAGAGAGCACCGGAAGTTCCGTCGTGACGGCCAGGGGGCCGAAAATCAGCATTTTTTCGCCGTCTCTCGTGCGGAGTTTGATCAGATCCTCGATTTGCATGCCGCATTCCGGCTGAAATCCCTGAAAACCCGCAATTCCGCACTCGAGCAGCATCGGAATAAGCGCCCTGACGTCGCCGTCGGAATGCCAGACGGGCCTGCAACCGGCTTCCAAAAGCGGTTCCAGCCCGTAAGCGAGCGCGGGCGCGTAATGCTCGCGCATAAAATCGACGGAAATCATAGGCCCCCTCTGCGTGCATATGTCTTCCCCCAGCAGCAGCGCCTTCGGAAAAAGCCCTTCGCGGATTGCCTTCGCCACCATATTGGACAGACAGCGCCCGTACGCGCCCCCGATCTCAAAAAGTTTGGCGGCCAAATCGGGCCTCAAGCCGAAAAGCAGGAAAAAATTTTCATATCCGAAATCGCCGTACCAGCTCGCTCTGGCCCCCGCTCCCCAACAGGCGGGCATATACACCATATCGCCGCATTCCGCCTGCGTTCTGATCAAATCCTCGCGGTAAGCCGCGTATGAGGCCTCAAAATTGAAATTTTTTTCGTATTGTCCGGCATTCGGCATCTCCTCGATCTGGCGCACCGTTTCTTCGAAGGATATGCCTTTGTCCGCCTTTAGGTAGCTGTTTGAGTCCACGCAGCGGTACACGTCCACGCTGCCCGTGGTGAAAATGGCGATCAAGCCGTCCATTTCGAGTTTTTTATACGCATCCAGCGCCACGCGCCGCGGATTTTCGCCGTATTGTTTTGCCGTGGACCCGGTGATTTTCAAAAGCAGTTCCGGCGCGGCGATCCAGCCCCCCAGCACCGGCGGCCGGTCGGGCAGTTTTCCCCCGAACACGGCGTCCAAGCGTTTTTTCTTTTCCATCATAAAATGATTTCCCCCACTATCGTTTTGTAATCAGGTATTATAGTCATTATACAGCAAAAATATTTTCCTGTCAACAAAAATTACAGCTGACAATTGGCGAACCAAGTCAATTCAAAAATTTTTTTCAAAAAAGCGAAAAAACCCCTTGACAAATCTTTAATACAGGTGTATTATATAATTAATACAATCGTATTAAATTGAAAAGGGGCAATGTTGATATGCAAAAAATAAAAAAACTGCCGGACGCGGAGTTCGAAATCATGAAAGTGGTTTGGGCGAACGAACCGCCCATCACCACAAGCCTTATCATGCAGAAATTGGGAAATGAAAAAGAGTGGCTGATTCAAAGCGTGGTCACGCTCATGTCGCGTTTGGTCGACCGCGGATTTTTGCGGACTGAAAAAGCGGGCAAAGAACGCTTTTATTATCCAACCGTGGAGCGCAAAGCCTATCTCAAATTTGAAACAGGCATGTTCATTAAGCAATACCACGAAAATTCATTTATCAACCTTGTCAATACGCTCAATGAAGACAAAGCTTTAAGCGACAAAGATATCGATGATTTGTTTAAGTGGGTTCAGGAAAGGAAAGGTTAGAAATGCGTACATTGATAATTACCCTGATCGAGTGTTCGGCGGTAATGTCCGCGCTTACGCTTTTGTATATGCTGTCAAACCGGATTTTGGCGAAGCGGTACGCCGAAAAATGGCGGTATTACGCGTGGCTGATCATCGTGGTCGGGCTCATAATACCCATCCGCCCGAATTTCGGAAACGCCGCAATTACAATAGAGGCGCCGGAGAGATTGGCGATGCCCGTCATCGAGCCCGGCGGCCGGGAGCGGCTTGGCAATCCATACGGTTCATACGATGAATTTATGATAAACCCAAATTACAGTATGGACTCCGGTATTGAAAACAAACCTGCCGATTCTACCGGGTCTGCCGGTGAAGTTATCGAACCCGTCGAAAAATTTGAAATCACCGGGATATTTACAAATATCCTGTCAAGCATATCGTGGTGGGACGTCGCGGCGATTGTATGGTTTTTCGGAATGGCTGTGTTTGTTGCGTATCAGATAGTCAAACATCTGCGTTTTATGAAAGTGGCAAACCGCTGGCGCGAAAAAGTCGAGGACGAGCAAACGGAAGCGTTGTTTCGGGATTTGAAAGCGGAGATGAAGATAACCGGACATATCGATTTACAGCTGTGCCCGTGCGTGGCAAGCCCTATGCTCGTCGGATTTGTCAGGCCCCGGATATTGCTGCCGGAAACAAATTTTGCGCAGGATGAGCTCCGGCTTATCGTCAAGCACGAATTGGTTCACTACAAGCGCAAAGATGTATTATACAGACTTTTGCTGCTCGCGGCCACGGCCATACACTGGTTCAACCCTGTCGTCCATTTATTGGCGAAAGTGGTTGACATGGGGTGCGAAGTATCGTGCGACGACGAGGTAGTCAAAGGCACAGACCTTGAAACGCGCCGGTATTACAGCAATACCATACTCGGCGTGGTAAAATATCAGACAAAATTGAAAACATTATTGTCGACACATTTAAACAATGGCAAAAAGACCATAAAAAAACGGTTATCCTCCATAATGGACACGGGGCGTAAACGGGGAGGCTTCATCATCGCGTGCATTATCGTGGCCGCCGTACTTGGAACAGGACTGATTATTGCGGTAAACACGAACAAGCCGCTCGAAGACACGCCGAAAAAAGAAAAAATATTGCAAATTGACGAACAGGGCAACGAAGTGCAGATCAATGCCCTAAAACAGTTGCCCGAAACGGACAAACTTGTGCTCTGGCGAAATTTTTTAAATAAAAGTTTGCTTGACCCTGCGGTAAAAGTGTTCAAGCGTATATACCCCGATGTGGAAATCGAAATACGCGACTTTGAGGATTACTGGGAATATGCCGCGCTTCTGCAAACTGAAATTCCTGCCGGAGGCGGGCCTGATTTGCATTTTTCGGACACATATGATTTTCCCGATATGTATAAAGTGATGGATAGTGACGCGTTTTACGACTTGAATAACTTAATCGAAAATGACAAAGCTTTTGATTTGGACGACTACAACAAAATAGTTTTGGACGCCGGAGTATACAAGGGCAAGCGGTATATCATGCCGCTAACCTACATGACAAATTCGATAGTCACGACCAAAGAGGCGCTGACGGCGGCTGAAATGGACATGGAGAAACTAAAGTCATTTGACGGATACACGGGGGAGATAAAGAAATATTTGGAAAAATACGATTCGACGAAGTTTGTATACAATGAGCAGCAGCAATATCCCTATATGTTTTTTCCGTGGTGCGGAGTCGAGCTGATAGATTACGAAAACAAGGCGGTGATTACAGATGAAAAAAACTTCAAAAAATTGATGGAGGCGTACAAGGACATATATAAGCAGGACCAGGAATCCGCAGATTTCTATTCCAATAATGACGAAGTAAACGGCCTGATGAACAACGAGTTTGTATTTCACAAAAATATTGTTTGGGACTGGCAAATGCAAGTGTTCGCCTCTTTGCAGGGACATGGTTACACGCCGGTATATTTCCCGTTTCCGAACGTGACCGGCGGAAATACCGCCCAGGCATTCAATATAGCCGCCATTTTGAACGCATCGCCGAACAAATTAAACGCATACAGGTTTTTGAAGATACTGCTGTCCGAAGAAATACAGGGTAGCACGCCGCAGACAAACGGCGTTTATTTTGTAAATCTTCCCGTGCTGAAAGAAGCGGTCGATATACAAATCGACAGCCACATGGAAATTATGAGCAAATCGGGATACAATGGACATAGATTCATTATCTCCGAGGAAATCATGCGGGAATTTGTCGATATGTCAACGGATGTAGATTTTTGCCGTTTGTCTGCAGTTACTCCGATGGAGCAGGTGTTGGGAAATTACATGATGCCGTATTTCAAGGGCGAGGACACATACGAAAATTGCCTCGGCAAAGCGCGGAATTATCTGGAATTATATGTAAGCGAATAGAACGGGGGAATATTTATGCTGAAAAGTGATTTGCGCGAAGCGGGGTACGCCGAACAGGAAAAATACCCGAAAAAATCGGTGATCACCTCGATATGGGTGTTTTCGACATTTGCCATGATTGTGCTGGCTTTCGTCTTTGTGTTCTTGGCTAACGCATGGAAAATGGCGGAGGGCGCTTTCGCCGTTTTCGTCGACGAAGTGACTGTCTGGCTCAACCAAAGCTCAATTTTCCAGCAGTTGAGGTTTGTGGCGTACCTGCTTCTGTGGGCGCTCATACTGCTGACGCTGTTTTTCGTTACGAAGCTCGAAAAACAAACCGGACCGCAAAAAGCCCAAAGGCGGCCGGCAAAATACATACTGCGCGCGGTTTTGGCGCTTTTGACCCTCGCTGCGTCTTTCTACTTTCTGACGCTGCTCAGCGAGATGGCCGACCCGTACAACTACGATATGTACGGAGTCTCTGCCGCCGGCCTCTTCGAGTATATTGCATTCGTGCTCTCTCTCTTTGCGCCAAGCGATTTCATTGAGCCGATTGCCATTTTTATTTACCTGATTCTTTTGGAATTCATGTATCTGGCCGTGAAGCTCGCCGTGACCAGATTCGTGTGCCACGACAAAGAAAGCGGCATACAACTCAAAGTCCCCCAGGGCACGGCCATACCGACGTGCGCCTGCGGCGAGGCACTCAGCCTGCGGCATATTTTGACCGCGTATTTGGTCCCGTTTGTCTTCATTTACTCGCTCTTGATAGCCTCGTGCGCGGGCACCGACTCCATCAACAAACTCGTCTGCTACACGGTCATGGCCGTTTTCATGTCGTTTTTTCTGGCATACGACCTGACGCTCGTGCTGTACTCGGTATACCTGAAACTGCGGTACAAGCCGGACTATATTTCCATCAACCACCACATCTACGACGTGACCCTGTACAAAAAGTCCTATGTGACCCGCCTTACCCCAAAGAAGCGGAGCATCGACAGGAAAAAATGAAATAAAAATCACACTGTCAGATTTTCATATCCGGATTCGCCAGCAAGGCGGCCTTTAGGCCGCGGTAATAGCAAAATGTCGGGTAGGGTATGTCGGGGGGTATGAAGTGATCGATATACGGTATATACCCGCCTTCTTTTATAATCGGCTGCAGGCGCCTCAGTTCGCTTTTGACCCCTTCGTTTCCGCCCCCTGCGAGCGCGCGCTTGTCGACGCCCCCCGCCAGGGCCACGCCCGGAAACATTTTTCTGAGTTTCACGGGGTCGGAGCCCGCGGCTATCTCACAGGGGTATATGCCGTCCATTCCCGCCTTTTTTATTATCGGCACCATCTTTTCGATATTGCCGTCGCAGTCCATCATGATGAGCCGGACGCCGCCGGCCCTGAATATCTCCACGATTTTTTGATAGCGTTCCAGCATTTTTGATTCCATGAAAGCGGGCGAAACGAGCGGCCCCGACTTATATGCCATGTCCTCCCATACCTGGACAAAATCGATCCCCTGCACGCTCATTGCGCGCCTATACAGGATTTCCGCCATTTTTACGCGGTCGTCGAGTATCGCCTCGACGAGTTCCGGCTCGTCGTAGATCGCCGTGCAGTAATTTTCCAGACCCATTATTTCGCGCCCGAACCCGAACAGCCCGCAGAAGTTTATACCCCTGATCTCGTTGCGCATTGTCCTGGATGCGAGGTCTTTGTCGAAATCACCGGAATATCTTCCGGGGCTTTCGGGGTCCAGCAATTTTGAAATTTCTCTGTAGTCCGCCATCGTTTCGACGGGGAATTTGAAATACTGGGGTATCGAGGCGTTTTTGTAACCTCTTTTCAAGCGCATTCCGATGTTGCTTTCGATGATTTCCCATTCGGACGTGCTTTCGACGACGTGAAACTGCTGATCCGGGAAAAGCCTGTCGTTGATATGCATCCAGTCGCAGTTGAAACTTTTGTCCATGCGAAAATAGTCCGAAAAATGCCACAGGTTGTCAACCCACCACGGCATGCCCTCCGTCTTCCACCGCGCCAGGGTCTCCGGCCAGATTCCGAGCTCCATATCGGGAATTCTGTCCACTTTTTCAAATTTCATGCAACTGATAAAACGTTCGCGCTCATTCATTTGATTTTCTTCCTTTCTGTAATCTGTAATTACCCGGTGTGTTCCACCCTTTTTATAATCTGCTCCTGAAATGCGGGGGTCAGCTGTATAAAATACGCCGACTGCCCCGATATCCGCACGCATAAATCCTTATGCCTTTCGGGATGTTTCTGCGCGTCGAGCAGCGTTTCTTTTGAAATGCAGTTTATCTGCACTTCCATTCCGCCCTTATGGAAATACGAAATCAACAAATCGATCATTTTTTCGACGTCCCGCTCCGTGCTCATCACGGTGGGGCTGAATCTGGCGTTCACATTCAGCCCGCCCGACGACAGGGTGTGGTCAAAGGAAGTGGCCGAATTAAACAGCGCGGTCAGCCCTTTTGCCTCCCTGCCCATATCCCCCCCGAGCGTTCCCGCGGGGGCCTCGCCGTGCCGCCGCCCGTCGGGGGTCGCCGCGGTGGTGAAGGCGTGCGTCTCCGGGGCGTGAAAACCGAAATACTGCGGGGCGAACGCGTCGCCGAACACGTTTTTGTGTTTTGAGAATTCGTCGGCTATGACGTCGTATATGAATTTCGCGAGGCTGTCGGCTTCGGGTTCGTCGTTTCCGTATTTCGGGCACTTGTTGAGCAGGTACAGGCGCATATTTTCGTTTCCCTCAAAGTTGGTCCTGCACAGCTCCGCCAATTCTTCAAGTGTGAGCCTTTTGTCCTCGTACACGCATTTGCGAATCGCGGCAAGCGAATCCGCCGCGGTCACGAGGCTCGTGAAATTCGGGAAAGTCTGATTGTACAGCGCCCCCCCGTCGAGCAGCGCGCGCCCGCTTTCGATGCACCCCCGGGTCAGCGCCGAGCTCAGCGTGAGCATTATCTCGGGCCTGCGGCGCAGTATATTGTCGCTGCTTTTTACGCTGCAGCGCAGCAGATAACGCAGATATTTTTCATATGCATTCAAAAAATCCCCGAAATTTTCGTACTTTACCGGTATATCCTCCGGAAAATCCGCGCCTCCCCATTCCAGGGCCCCGAATGAAGTGTCCTCTATCATGGGTTTGCCTTTGTTTAAGAGCACCTCTATCGGTTTGGCGAGATTGTGGTAGGTGTGCGCGCATAAATTCTGCGACCTGCCCGCGGGGGATATCTCGACGCACTGGCACGAAACGTAGTCATAGGCGTGCTCCTCGGCGACGCCCGCGCGCATGAGGGCGGGGACCGCTGCTCTGTCGTTGAAAAATCCCGGGTGCGAAGTGCCCTCGCCTAAGCAAACGAGCGCCTTAAAAAGCAGCGAACGGGGCAGGTCGTCGGCGTATCTCAGCCATATCTGCGGCCCCCGCTGCCGCAGCGCCCTCACGCCGTCCAAGACAAAATAGCCAAGATCGCTGCAAAAGGGCAAACCGTCCGCGGTGCTGCCCGCGAGCACGATCGAATCGGCCTGCCCGTTCATTATATCCGAGCGCAGCATCAAAAGCTGAATCCAAAGGGCGGCTTCCTCCGGCGTGGTCAGTCCGGCGGCCAGATCGTTTTCATAAAACCCGTCCAACAGATAATCGACGCGCCCCAAGCTTATCCCGTGGCTCTCGACTATATTCATCGCGAAATGGAACAGCTGCAGCGACTGCATCGCCTCAAACAGCGTAGCGGGCGGCTCATACGGCACTTTGCCGAGGGCGTCGCGTATGCGGGAGAGCTCAAAGCGGCGGATCGGGTCGGCTTCTTCGGCGAGCAGCCTTTCGGCTTCGCCGCGGTAGCGTTTTGCATATATCAAAACGGCTTCCAGCGACAGGCGCATGGATTCGTAAAAGGCGCTTGCCGGCTTTTCGGCTATATCGCCGAGTATCCCCCGTATTCCCTTTTCCAAAAGGGTTTTGTAGTCGAGGGCTATATGTATATAGTTTCCCGAGCAGCTCGGAAGCCCGTCCAAATTGCGCCAGGCTTTGTCCGTCTCTTCTTTTGTGTGCGGGATCAGCGCGTAGGCGGCGAATAAATCCTGCGGCTCGATGGTCACCGGCACATGGCTCAGGGTGTGCTTGGCCACCATGCCGCCGCGGATATAGCCGTTTTGCTCGTCTGCAGTCGCCCTTATCGCCTCCGCTTTGAATTTATTTGACCGTATGCAGTTGTATATGCCGTAGCGTCCGTCTTTGTTTTCCCTGAACAGCCCGATGAACTCGTCGGTGCGCGGAAAATGGACGGGGGTCTGCGGGGGTGTGTAATCCGCGTTTTTGGGCCTCATAAAATCACTTCACTTTCCTTTAAATGTTTAAATGTTTCGGCGCAGAAAATTGGCCGTCAGGGCGTTGTATCGGTTCAAATCCTCCCAGTGGTGCGTATGCGCGTACCCTTCAAATACCGCGAGCTCCGAATTTTTGATGTTTTTATGCAGATAAGCGGAGCATTCCACCGGCGTAAATATATCCGCGCTGCCCGCAGTGATGAGGACCGGAGCGGTCACGGCGTTCAGGCTCTCGCGCGTGTCGTGGTTTTGGCAGGCTGACGCCTGCGACTCGAAAGCGTGACGGGGCATCGGCAGAAGGTCGTCTATGTTGTTTTGGATGCTTTCTTCTATGGCGCAAAAATCGCTTTCATAATATTTCGCCGAGTACAGCCAAAGCAAAAACATCCGAGAGAAATTCGCATAGGACATGTTGCCCCGCGTGATTTTCAGCATTTCGAAAACACTTTTCATGTAATTGCCGCAGAACGCCCACGAAGCCGTGATCACGCAGCCCTTTACGCGCGCGGCGTGATTGATCGCGATTTTCTGCGCAATCGCGCCCCCCATGGATATGCCGTTTATTTGAAACTCATCTATTCCGAGCGCGTCGGCCACGCTTATTGCATCGTCTGCCATTTGGTCTGTCCGGTAATCGCCGGCCGGCTTGCCGGATTCCCCCGCCCCGCGGTTGTCTATGGCTATACAGCGAAAATATTTTTTGTATTCGCCGATGTGTTTTTCCCAAAGGGACCCCGGCGCGCCCAGCCCCATAATCAAAAGCAGGGGCTCGCTGTTTTTGTATTCGTTGTACTCGGTGTAATTGATATTTATCCCATCGCTTGTTTTGACCAACGGCATAAAATTCTCCCCTCCCTATGTCATCGCCCAAATGACGCTGTTTAGTATGAGCTTGGAAAACATTTCGTCGTAAAACGACTGCGCCTGATGTCCCGGCGAAAGATAGACGACTTTCCCCGCGCCGAAAAGAAGCGTCCACGCGGCGGGCCAGTTTTGGCCGTCGTGCGAGTAGGTCATGAGCAGCTCGTGGGCGGCCAAATCGGCCAGAGCCAGCCTGTACGGTTCTTCAAAAACGGTAAAGGGCGAAATACCGTCCAGAATCGGGTGCGCGGCGTCTGTGGGAGCATATGTCAGATTGCAGGCTTCGGGGTGCTCTATAAAGCGCCCGCCCTGCAAAAATTCCATTTCGGGCGTCGAATTCATGATTATACCCGAGTGCAAAGTCAAAAGGGAACCCCCCGTGGCCACATAGGCCAATATCGCCCCCGCGGCCTGCCTCGTGCCTTTCGTCTGCCACGCATCCGCGTAATTTACAAGCAGCCCGTATTTTTTGCATTCGTCCGGCGTCAGGCGCGAGTAATCCTCCGTGAGGGTCACGTCGTAATCTTTGAGTATGGCTTCGAGCCTGTCGCCCACTTTCTTCAGCGGATGCCATTTGGCGGCTTCGTTGTCTCCGATTATCAGTATCTTGTCGTTCATATAAAAACACTTCTTTCTTTTGGATTAAATTTGTTTTTGCCGGTATAGTCAACAGCATACCACGTTTTTAAGAATAAATCAAGAGAAAATTTTGCGTTTTTAAGAAAAAATATATTAAAGCATATATTGAAATTTGGTTTTGGATATGGTATAATTACATTAAAAAATATGGGGATGATATTTATGTTTGGCACAAACGATACAAAGCGGCTGCGGGAGCTGGCCAAAAAGTGCGCCGAAACAGCGCAGTTGCCCGAAACCAAGGAAAAAATCGCGGCGTGGACGGCCCACAACAGGGGCGAGGGCTACCGCCCCATGGTGGTGGCGCATCTTGCCAACTGGAGCGGGCTCGGCCTGCCGCTTCAGTGCGAGGACCCTGCGGCGCAGTATTTCGAAGGCAAACTCCAGGGCTATATCGCCGCCCATGAGCTAATCGGCGACGATACGGTCGCCCCGCCCCACATACAGGTGCCAATCGTCGTGAATGTGCTCCCCTTCGGCACGCCGAGGCAGGCAAAGTACGCGGACGTCGGCCCGGGCTACCGCGTAATTCCCGTAATCAAAGATATAACGCGCGATCTCGACGCCCTGCCAAAGACAACTTGTTCATACGACGAAAAAGCTACTAAACGGCGTATCGATCAAATCGGCGAAGCGGTGGGTGACATACTGCCGGTCAGGATCATCAACGACACGAATATGTACAGATTCACGCCCACTTACTGGATAGTGGATTATATGAGCATGGAAAAGATGTACCTCGCCATGATTGAGGAACCCGAAGCCTTTTCGCGCCTTATGCAGATCGTCGAGCGGGATATGATCGGCTGCCTGCGGTGGCAGGAGCAAAACGGGCTGCTCTTTTTAAACAACGGCAACGACCATATAGGCAGCGGCGGTTACGGGTTTTCCGACGAGCTGCCCAAAAGGGAAATCAAAGACGGCCGGGTGCTGAGCGCCGATATATGGGGCCATGTGAACAGCCAGGAGAGCGTGGGGATCTCCCCGGCTATGTACAGAGAATTTGTGGCCCCGTGCTGCAGGCGCCTCGCTGAGCAGTTCGGGCTGCTCTATTACGGCTGCTGCGAGCCGGTGACTACCTTTTGGGACAGCATACAAACTTATCCCAACCTGAGAAAACTGTCCATATCGCCGTGGTGCGACGAAGCGCCCGTGGGGGAATTTTTATCCGGCACCAAAATCATCTACTCGCGCAAGCCCCTGCCCGACTTTCTGACCGGGCAGACGGAATTTCTGGCCGATGATTACCGCGAATACATCAAAAAAACCGCCCGCCTCACAAGAAACTGCAAAACCGAGTATATCATGCTGGACACATGCCTGATAAACGGCGACACGAGAAAGATCAGGCAGGCTGTGGATATCATCCGCCGCTGGGGCGCCTATGACTGAGGACGCGGTATATTTTTAAAATTTTAAAATTTAAAACAGCGGGGACAAAAAAAATGAGCTTGAAAGTCTATAATGTGCTGACAAGAAAAAAGCAGGAGTTTATCCCGGCCGAGCCGGGCAAAGTCAAGATGTACGCATGCGGCATAACCGCCTCCGGGGACGCGCATGTCGGCCACGCGCTGCAGGCGGTCGTCTTCGAGATGATCGCGAAATATCTTTCCCTTCAAGGGTATGAGGTCACCTATGTCAGAAACTACACGGACGTCGACGACAAAATCATCGACAGGGCGAAAGCGCAGAACACCGACCCCCTGAGCTACGCCCGGCATATAATAGAAAAAACGGACAGCGAGCTCGACGCCCTCGGCGTGGAGCGCCCCACGGTTGTATCAAATGCGACGGACTGCATGGCCGATATCATAGAGCTCATCTGCAGGCTGCAGCAAAAGGGCCACGCCTACAAAACAGACGACGGGGACGTTTTTTTCAGCGTCGCTTCATTTTTGGATTACGGGAGTTTCTCAAACAGGATCCTCGATGAAAGCATCCACGGCGTGAGAATCGAGCCGGATCCGGCCAAAAGGGATGAAAAAGATTTCGCCCTGTGGAAATCCGCCAAGGAAGGGGAAATAAGCTGGGACAGCCCCTGGGGCAAGGGCCGCCCGGGCTGGCATATAGAGTGCTCGGCGATGAGCATGAAATATTTGGGCGAGAGCTTGGATATACACGGCGGCGGCAGGGATCTGCTCTTTCCCCATCATGAAAACGAAATCGCGCAGTCCCAGGCCGCAAGCGGGAAACAGTTTGCAAGATACTGGCTGCACAACGGCCTTATAAAGGTCAACGGGCAGAAGATGAGCAAATCGCTGGGCAACGGCATACTTTTGCAGGATGTGCAAAAAATCTACAACAAGGACGTAATCAGGCTGACCCTGTTCCAAAACCATTACCGCTCTGACGTGAATATAACGGATGGCATGTTTGAACAATTCGAAAAAAAGGCGTACAACCTGTACAAAACATTCCGCGAAGTCGAATCCGGCGCGGCGGGCCTGACCCCCGACACGGGCTCCGCAATTTTCGGCGAGGTCAGCGGCAATTTTTGCAAAGCGATGGACAATGATTTCAACACCGCTTTGGCCATCGCGGATTTATTCCAGTATGCCTCGCTTTTGAAAAAATATGTCGCCGGCAAAAATTTCGGGGAGGCGTTGAATTTAAAAACCGCGGTAAAAAACATCTATTCGGTTATGGGCCTCTGCCAGATGGACCCGGCCGAGGCAATCAAAAAAACAAGGGAGAAGTATTTGGAAAAAAACGCCCTGACCGAAGAAAAAATATCAAAGCTTTTGGAACAGTGGCAAAAGTACAAATCGGAAAAAAACTACGGCGCCGCCGATGAGATAAGAAACTATCTTTCAAGCCGTTCCATCGAGGCAAAAGACGGCGAAGAAAACGCGGAATGGGATTTGATACTCGGCGGACGCTGAAAACACAGAGAAAGGGGAAAATATATATGCCGTTTGTATTCGAAGATGAAGCCAGGGTGAATATAAAAGTGGTCGGAATCGGAGGCGGAGGAAGCGCCGCCGTCAATCACATGATAAATTCAGATATCGGCGCACTCGGTTTCATAGATATAAACACCGACAAAACCGCACTGGAACTTTCAAATGCCCCGGTAAAAATTTGTATAGGCGAAAAGCCGAGAAAAGGTTACGACGAGTTGAATCTGTATACCGCAACGCAAGCCGTCCGGGAAAGCTCCGAAGAAATCGCCTCGGCATTGAGGGGCGCGGACATTGTCTTCATCACGGCCGGAATGGGCGGGGTGACCGGCGCGGCGGCGGCGCCGGTTGTCGCGAAAATAGCCAAATCTCAAAATATACTCACAATAGGAATCGTCACCACACCCTTTGCCTTCGAAGGAAAAAAGAGAGCCGAACAAGCCCAAAAAAATGTATCCGAACTGCGCAAAGCCGTCGATTCCCTGATAATTATTCCATGCGAAAAGCTCAGGGGCCCCTTGGGGGAAAAGGCAAGCGTCGCAAATTTATTCAAGGAAGCCGACGCGGCGCTGCAGCATGGGGTCGAATGCATAAAAACCGCGCTGAATGGAGATAATTATATAAATCTCGATCTCGTTGATATTGTTTCCGTAGTGAAAAACGGCGCGGAGGCGCGTATCGGAATAGGGTTTGGAAACGGCGGATCCAAAGCCGAAACCGCCGCCCGGACGCTTATTTCATCGCCTCTGCTCGAATCATCCCTCCAAAACGCCGAAAGCATGATAATGAAAATAAGCGTTTCGCCGGATACACCATTTGACGAAATTGAAGTTGCTTTAGCCGAAATAAAAGCCGAAGCGCCCCCGGAAGCGGACATAATCTGGTGCGCGGAAATCGATGAAATGCTTGACGAAGAAATAAATATCACCGCTATCGTGATTTGCGCCCCGATGCAAACCGCGGAAATTCAAAATTTTGACCATGGGAACCATGACGCTTTGGCATACGCGAAAAATTCGTTTGATATTGAGGCAAAGGCGATAATTGAAACCGGCGAAAACATGGACTGGCCGGCGTTTCTGCCGCTGTCGCGCTTTTGGCGAAAGCCGAACGCATAGCGGCAAGCGGCTGCGGCCATTCGGGCATCGCGTGCCGCCACTTCGCGCATTCGATGTGCTGCATCGAGCGCCCCGCGCGCTTTATTTCCCCGAGCGAAGCGGTCCACGGGGCCGCGGGGTTCATCGGGGAAGGCGACGTGCTCGTGGTCGCTTCGCGCGGCGGAAAAACTTCGGAGCTGATGCCGGTTATAGAGATAGCGAACAAAAAGAAAGCTTTTGTCATATCCGTCACCGAGAACACCTTTTCCCCGATGGCGATCGCAAGCGATGTGGTTTTGCCCATGAAAGTCCCCCGCGAGGCAGACCGTTACGACGCGCAGGGAACCAGCAGCTTTGCCGCGCTTTCCGCTGTGTTTGACGCGCTGCAGGTGGCGGTCATGGAAGAAACGGGGTATGACGGCAGCCGTTTCGCGCTTGTCCATCCCGGCGGAGCCGTGGGCCAGAGGCTGAATAATTTGCCATGATTTGGAAATTTTTGGAAATTTTTGGAAATTTAAAGAAAGGAAAAGAAATATGACGAACAAGGAACGATACAAAAGGACTCTTCTGTGCCAAAAAGCGGATCGCGCCCCGTATAATTTCTATTTCGGCCCCTGGGGTGAAACGCTCGCGCGGTGGCAAAAGGAGGGGCTCGGGGAAAACAACGGGGACTGGGTCTCGCCGTTCGGTTTTGACGCCGGGATATCGGTAGTTCCGGTAAATTACGGCCTGTGCCCGGGCTTCGAATACAAAGTGATCGAAAAAAAAGAATTTACGGCGATCATATCCGACCATTTCGGGGTTTTGCAGGAAGTCTCGCTCAGGGGGCCCACAATACCCAAATACCTGAAATTTCCGGTCACCTGCGTAAACGATTGGATAAAATACAAAAAAGAAAGGTTGGATCCCGACAGCCCCGGGCGCTTCGCGCCGAATTTCAAGGAAACTGCGGAAAGCCTCAACAAATACGACGGGCCGGTTCAGCTCAATTTATATCCCCACGGCGTTTTCGGGACCATTCGGGAATTGATGGGGCTCGAAAACCTGATGTTCGCCTTTTATGACGACCCGGAGCTCGTACATATGGTGATGGATGACCTCACCGATTTCTGGATTGCCATATACGAAAAAATCTGCAAAGAAGTACAAGCCGACATCATCCATATATGGGAAGATATGTCCGGAAAACAGGGGAGCCTCATCTCCCCCGCGCTCATGTATGAATTTATGGTGCCCAACTACCAAAAGATACGCAAATTCGCCGATCTCCACGGGATACACACGGTGATGCTCGATACTGACGGAAACGTCGACGACCTGATCGAGGTTTATATGGACGGCGGGATCAACGCCCTTATGCCCTTTGAAGTCAGGGCGGGGAGCGATATAGTCAGATACCGCAAAAAATACCCCTCGCTTTGTATCATGGGCGGGATCGACAAGATCGAAATAGCAAAAGGCCAAAAGGCAATCGACGCGGAGCTCAGACGCATAGAGCCCATGTTCGACTATCCGGGCTATCTGCCCGCTCTCGACCATCTGCCGCACCCCGATATCTCATGGGATGACTTCTGTTATTTCAACGAATCCCTCAAGAAACTCATTTTCAGCAAATCTTCGGATGTTATATAAACTTTAGTCCGCGACCTTGACGGGCAGCCCCGTTTTCATCGATTCGTTGCAGGCCAGAACCGCCGCGAGCGTTTTATACGCGTCGTCATACGGAGATCTGATCTTGGAGGGATCGCCGGATATGACCGCGTCGACAAAGGTCCGGTCGCACATGGTGCCCGCGTCGACATTCGATTTTATCCTTATGCCGGTTTCGTTTTCGTTTCTTTTCTGCATCCCGTCGCCTTTTACCACCCCGGCGATCTCCTCGGCGAGGTCGCCTTCGGTCAGGCCGTATATGGCGACATGGGAGAGCAGGAAATAATCGAGCCTTGACCGTCTTGTGCCCAGGGTCAGTTTCGAATCCCAGGAGGCCCCGTTTTGCGAATATGCCCCGGTCATCATGGTGCCGGATATGCCGCTCTTGAAGTTGAACACGCTCACGCTCGCGTCGTCCGTGTCATAGTTCGGCCATTCGGATTCCTTTATGAACCCGC
>Ga0123356_10001414_pt1 | contig 26571 bp, 20 predicted proteins | sample TergutEmb28metaG_2_FD_92546 | JGI IMG/M metagenome (GOLD analysis project Ga0123356, IMG submission 92546) | Embiratermes neotenicus P3 segment gut microbial communities from Petit-Saut dam, French Guiana - Emb289 P3 | ecosystem: Host-associated > Arthropoda: Insects > Digestive system > Gut ...
GAATGCAATGCTGATTGCCTGTGAGAGGAATAGGGTTACGCCGATCGTGGAGCCGATGTTGAGTCCAAACGAGCGCGAGATGATAAAGTAGGCTCCTCCGCCCTCGACGCGGGTATTGGTGGCAAGCTCCGAGATGGCCAATGCGGTGGGAACGGTAATCAGATGCCCCAGAATGATGATACAGAGTACCCCAAAGAAGCCGAGCGTACCGGTGGTAAGTCCAAGACGGAGAAAGAGAATCGCACCAAGAATAGATGAGATAGCGGTAAAATAGACAGGAAGTGTTCCCAATCCTTTTTTATCCTCCGATGCTCTATTTTTGTTTGCGCTCATGGGGCAAAGGTATAAAAAATAATTGTCATTAATAGCTGCTCCATGGTGTCAACGTTGGGCGGCATTTGGGTCATCAACTCAAATGAGGGAACGGCTTGGTGCAGCAGCCAGCGCTCACCACCAATGTATTTAGCGCCTGCCTGACGCGCCTGCCTCTCTAGGGGGCGGACGGAGTAGGAGGCGTCGAGGATGGTTTGAGTTGGGTTAAAATTAAGAATTTGCGTCTCGGGAACAGATAGGGGGAGGGTGTTTATGATGAGGCTGCATGCAGGAAGATAATCGTTGGCTTGAGAAAGGGAGAGTGGGGTGATGGGGTGTCCACAAAAAGTGTCGGGAATATGCGTTGGTGTTCGGTTGGCCCAAAAGAGGTTGGCCCCTGCTTTGAGCAATGTGTATGCGGCCGCTTTTGCCGCCCCACCGGCTCCCAACAGCAGGCATTCGGTATTTTTTACCGTAGTTTTTGCCTCCTCCAGAGTACGTGCTACTGCTAAATAGTCCGTATTATAAGCAATAAGCACATCCCCCTCTTTGATAATCAAGTTACAGGCGCTAATAGTTGTGCACTCTTCTGTTTGCCTGTGGACAAAGGGGAGGATTGAAGCCTTAAAGGGAGCTGTAACATTTATCCCCCTAAATCCTCCTGCCATAAACAGGTGCACCGCTTCAGTCGAAGTGGGGGCCTCAATGAGTTGGTAGCTGAATTTGCCTTGGGGATAAGCCGCCTCAAAAAGACGTGGGCTCAAGCTGTGGGTAATCGGATGACCGCAAAGGCCAAAGCGCATTACGGTCATATTGTTTTTCATACTTTGGATGTTCTTTGTCTGACCGCCTCAAATACCAAAACGGCTGCCGACACCGATACGTTAAGCGAATCTAATGAGCCCCTCATGGGAATTTGGATGCAAGCTCGGGCAGCTTCTTTCCAAATGGAACTAAGTCCGTGAGCTTCAGAGCCAACAGCAATGGCACACCCCAATCGGTAATCCTGACTGTGATAGGAAACAGCATTCTGAAGGGTGGCGGCGTAGATATCTATACCCTGTTGCTGTAGCCACGCTACAGCCTCTGTTGAGCAGCACGCCGCCACCTGACGGGTAAAGAGGGCGCCCAAGCTGGCCCGAATCAGGTTGGGGTTGTAGAGGTCGCATAGCGGGTCGCACACAAGCACTGCGTCTACCTGCGCCGCGTCTGCGGTACGAAGCATGGCGCCAATGTTTCCCGGCTTCTCGATTGCTTCGATAACCAAAACCAAAGGCCGGGGCGGGAGGTTGAGGGCCGAGAGGCTGCGCTCTTTACGATGCATCACAGCAATCACCCCTTCTGTGCTCTCCCTGTATGCCATTTTTTTGTAGACGTTTGGAGCGACAGGCTGGCAGAGAAACTCAGGCGGCAGAGCAAATTGTTGGTGGGGATTGGAGACAATGTGGGGCAGGTAGTAGAGCGCCTGAGGAGCATAATCGGCAGCCAGCGCCATAGAGAGTTCCCGGGCTCCTTCTACCGCAAACAAAGCGCTGTTACGTCGCTCTTTTGGTTTTTCCAGAAGAGCCAAAACGCCTTTAATTTTTGGATTGTGCACCGATTCAAGAAGAGGAAGCACCGCAGGATGGTATTAAATTTTTGGGCTTTTAGGCATCTCGTCCTCAAGGTCAATGGCCGGTTTGGTCTTGCCATCCGATTCAGGTCGCATTTGGGGAAAAAACAGTACATCCTGAATCGAAGAGGAGTTGGTCATGAACATCGTCAGGCGGTCAATCCCTATTCCCATACCCGATGTGGGGGGCATGCCATATTCCAAAGCCCTCACAAAGTCCATGTCGATATACATCGCCTCATCGTCCCCCTTTTCCTTAAGTTTAAGCTGCTCGTTAAAACGCTCCAACTGGTCTACCGGGTCGTTTAGCTCGCTGTAGGCGTTGGCTAACTCTTTGCCGTTGACAAAAAGTTCAAACCGCTCTGTGAGTTTTGGATTGTTCCGATGGCGTTTGGTCAAAGGAGAGGTCTCTTTGGGGTAGTCAGTGATAAAGGTTGGCTGAATCAGGTGTTTCTCGCAATATTCCCCAAAAATGGCATCAATCAGCTTGCCCACGCCCATGGTCTTATTGGTGGGAATGTTGAGCCTTTGACAAGCTTCTCTTAGCTCCGCTTCTCCCATATCGGATACATCCACCCCTGCATACTCCTTAATGGCATCGAGCATGGGAAGTCGGCGGTAGGGGGCCTTAAAGTCGATTTCGTGCGTTCCTAACTTCACTTTGGTTTGTTGATGCAACGCATTGGCCACGCGCTCAAGCATCTCTTCTACAAAGTTCATCATCCAAAAGTAGTCCTTGTAGGCTACGTAGATTTCGAGAACGGTAAATTCGGGGTTGTGGGTGCGGTCCATCCCCTCGTTGCGAAAATCTTTGGCAAACTCATATACACCCGGGAATCCGCCTACAATCAGACGCTTTAAATAGAGTTCGTTGGCAATACGCATGTAGAGCGGAATATCCAATGCGTTGTGGTGGGTAATAAAGGGCCGGGCAGCGGCTCCTCCGGGAATCGATTGCAAGATGGGAGTCTCCACTTCCAAGTATCCCTGTTCATTAAAGAAGTTTCGCATGGTGTTAATAATCATGCATCTTTGTACAAAAACATCTTTCACTTGCGGATTTACAATCAAGTCAACATAACGCATGCGGTAGCGTTGCTCCGGGTCGGTAAAGGCGTCGTAAATGTGCCCCTCCTTCTCCTTTACAATGGGCAACACCCTAAGCGATTTGCTCAGAACGGTCAACTCTTTGGCATGGACAGAGTACTCTCCTGTTTTGGTAATAAAGGCGGAGCCCTTGATGCCGATAATATCCCCGATGTCGAGTAGTTTCTTAAACACGACGTTGTATAACTCTTTACTGTCCCCGGGGCAAATGTCATCCCGCTTGATGTATATCTGGATGCGACCCATCTCGTCTTGCAGCTCAATAAAGGCCGCAGCGCCCATGATGCGGCGCGACATCATGCGGCCCGCAATGGAGACATCCTGATAGTTCTCCAATTCGGGATTGTAGTTCTCGATTATTTCTAAGCTGTTTGCTGTAATTTCATAAGCAGCAGCAGGATAAGGGTCGACGCCCATCTCCTGAAGTTGCCTTAGAGAGTCTCTTCTAATCTGTTCCTGTTCGCTATATTCGGCCATGTGTTGTTGGGTTGTAAAATTAAGTGGGGCAAATTTAGTATAAAATTTGATGTTTTTGTGATATGTTTTATTATCTTTGTACGAATTATTTATTATGTTCGATAAAAAGTGGATTGTTAAAGAGCCCGGAAACCCTGCGCTTGTGCGGCAAATTGCTGCCGAGTTGGGGATTGACCAGTCTTTGGCCAATCTGCTGGTACAAAGAGGAATAAAGAATTTCGCTCAAGCTAAAAGCTTCTTTCGCCCACAATTAGAGTCGCTTCATGACCCTTTTTTGATGAGGGATATGGATTTAGCGGTAGCGCGATTGGACAAGGCGCTCAGGTGTGAAGAAAAAATTTTGGTTTACGGAGACTACGATGTAGACGGAACCACAGCGGTGGCGCTCATCTACTCTTTTCTTCGCAATTTTAGCCCCAACATTTCGTACTACATCCCCGACCGGTACATTGAGGGTTACGGAATCTCCTATATGGGAATCGATACGGCAAAAGAGCAGGGTGTTTCGCTGATTATTGCCCTCGATTGCGGCATCAAGGCGATTGAAAAAGTGCACTATGCCAAAGAGCGGGGAATTGACTTTATTATATGCGACCACCACCTTCCCGACGAACGATTACCTGATGCCATAGCGGTTCTGGACCCCAAACGGAGCGATTGCCACTATCCTTTTGACGACTTATCGGGCTGTGGAGTAGGATTTAAACTGTTACAGGCATTTTGTATACATCGGAATATCTCATTTTCTGAGCTGGTTCCTCTTTTGGATTTATTGGCTGTGAGCATCGCATCCGACCTGGTCTCGATAACGGGAGAAAACAGGATACTGGCCCATTATGGGTTAAAACGGTTAAATGAATCGCCCAGAAAAGGATTGCTTTCGATTATTAAACTTTCTGGATTAGAGAAGCACCAAATTTCGATTGATGACATTGTGTTCAAGATTGGCCCTCGCATCAACGCCGCCGGCCGGATGGAGTCGGGAAAGACCGCCGTTGACTTGTTGATTTCGCTCACAGACGAAGAGGCGTTCCAAATCGGAGCCACCATCAACACCCACAACAACGACAGAAAGAGCATCGACAGAGAGATTACCCAGGAGGCGATTGCCATGGTCAAAGACGCCTTTGACTTTAGCACCGCAACATCTACAGTTGTATATAACCCCAACTGGCACAAAGGAGTAGTGGGCATTGTGGCCTCTCGTTTGGTAGAGACCTACTATCGCCCCACCATTGTGCTTACTCAATCCAACGGTTTTGTAACCGGCTCGGCCAGAAGTATTCCCGGATTTGACCTCTATGAAGCGATTGAGGCTTGCTCCGACCTGCTGGAGAACTTTGGCGGGCACATGTACGCCGCCGGATTGACCATGAAGGAGGAGAACCTGCCCATCTTCCGCGCCCGATTTGAACAGATTGTGGCCAAAAAGATAACAGAAGAGATGTTAACCCCCTTGGTCAACATAGATACCTTTCTCGACTTTAAACAGATTACCCCCAAATTCTTTAGGCTCCTCAAACAGTTTCAGCCCTTTGGCCCGGGCAACATGTCTCCCGTCTTTATCACAGAAAACGTCTACGACAACGGAAACGGCCGCTTAGTCGGCTCCGAGGGCGGTCACCTCAAATTGGAATTAATTCAGGAAGACGAGCCCTACCGCCCCATCTCCGCCATCGCCTTTAACCAGTCAGAACACTTTGCCTATATGCAGGGCGGCAATCCTGTCGACATTTGCTACTCCGTTGCGGAGAACTATTACAGGGGGATTGCAAATATTCAGTTGAGGGTTAAGGATATTAAGGTGCGGGAGGTGATTGTGTAGGGTTAGCACTTCCAGTGCGCAGCCTCGTAAATGTGTCGGCGTTGGGCTAACAAGTTGCGGATGTGGCTAAGGAGTTGTTCAGGGGTTTGAGCGGGCAGGAGGGGACGGAGGCGGGTGGGGGTGTGATGCAGGCGTTCGCAGAGGATTTCGGGACTAACTTCTAAGTAGATGACAAAGCCGTTGGACTTCATAAAGGGGAGGTTTTGTTGGTAGCAGGGAGCGCCGCCGCCGCAGGCAATGATGCAGTTTGGTATCTCAGATTTGGGGTCTTTGATTTGTGTGATGGTTTTGTGTAAAACGTGTTGCTCTATCTTTCTAAATCCCGACTCTTGTTCACGTGCAAAGAGCTCCGGAATGGCGCTGCCGCTATGGCGTTCAATTTCGTCATCCAAATCAATAAATTGATAACCAAGTTTTTTTGCCAGGGCTTTTCCTAAGGTGGTTTTGCCTGCGCCCATAAAGCCTATAAGAAAGACGAGCATGGAGGGCTGTTTGACTAAAAAAGTGTGGGTTGGGGCGTGTTGTTTGCTTCGCTTGTTGCGTCGTTTGGTTCGTCGTCGGAGCCATTTGGTTCGTCTTCTGAGCCAATTATTTCTAATGACTCTTCTTTAAGCTCTTTTTGAAGAGGTTCAATAAATGCAACCGAGCCGACTTCAAAGTTGGTGAGTCTTTTTCCTTTGGCGCGGAAGCTCTTTGCTCCAATGAACTCTTCTACATCCACATTTTCCGGCGCACGCTTGGTATGTTTTCCACCAAAAGTGATTTCCACTTGCGGATAGAGGTCTTGAGAAATTGCTACCAAATAGGAGCCTTCCTGCTCCGATATGTAAGATTGCGATTGGTTGTCAGAAGGCTCAAATCTAAAGCGTTTGACGTAGAATGCGCTGAGTTCGGCATCAAAATAGGCGGCGGCAAAGACTTTTTGGGTATCCAATTTTTGGATGTGGAGCAACTCTCCCTGATAGCGGTTGCTGAGGTCAAAATTGGTGGTGTAGAAAGTGCCGTTTTTAAAGATGGCAATGATGCGCTCTCCCTGCAAAAAGTCTCCCAGATAGGCGCCCCTTTCGTCGGTGTTGAGTCGCTGGATATCGGCGTCAAACCAAATAGACTGGCCGCCAAGGGTGGCAACCCCTTTCTCTTTGAGTTGTATTTTGTGTACGGTATTGCGGGTAACGGTGTTTCCCCGGGAAGCACGCCCCTTGACCGCCAGCTCTCCAAAAGCGTATTCGAGAATCAGTTTTTTTAACTTGGGGCGCGGTTTAAGGAATATCTTTACGACCTCTGCTTCTCCATAGGGATTGGCTGTAAACCATAATACCTGAGAGCCCGGCGTCCCTTGTGTAAGGTCGTACTCTTTATCGCGGGTGACTCCGTGAACAGCAAATCGTTTGGCCATGGTGTCGCCCCCTTTTCCGTCTCTATAAATGGCGTTGTAGGTACAGCGCTCGTCGTTCTTCTTAAAGATGGCAGCGTGGATAATGTCTTTGCCAAAAAAGGCTTTATCGCTAATTTTGCTGATGATGTATTTGCCCGATTTGAGGAAGACAATGATGTCGTCAAGGTCGGAGCAATCACACACATACTCTGCGTTTTCATCGCGTTTAAGCTCCATGCCGGCAAAACCCTCCTGACGATTAATATAGAATTTGGCATTGGCAATGACCACCTTGACAGCCTCTATGGTTTCAAAATTGCACAACTCCGTACGGCGTGGGAATTGGGTTCCATATTTTCTCTTGAGTTGCAAAAAATGTCTAATCACATAGTCGTTGAGGTGCGCCAAGTGGTTTTGCACCTCTTCCATCTCCTGCTCCACAGAGAGGATATGCTCTTCTGCCTTTTTAAGGTCAAAACGGGAAATTTTACGGACAGGTTTCTCTACCAATCTGTCCACGTCCTGTGTGGTGATGTCGCGACGTAGCCTGTATCTAAAGGTTTGAAGAGAGTCGTTGATGGCGGCAAGTTGCGCTTCCCATGAGCGCGCCTCTTTCTCCAATTCCCGGTAAATCTTCTCTTCAAAAAATATCTTTTCCAAAGAGGAGAAGTGCCAATCGTTGTTCAGTTCGTCCAAGCGTATCTCCAACTCTTTTTTGAGCAGCTCTTTGGTGTGCTCTGCGCTGTGGCGCAAAATGTCGTGAACGCTCATAAAGTGGGGGTGGTTCTCCTTGATTACGCAGGAGTTGGGCGATATCGATATTTCGCAGTCGGTAAAGGCGTAAAGGGCGTCGATTGTTTTGTCGGGCGATATGTCGCTGGCCAAGTGGATGAGAATCTCTGCCTGTTTGGCGGTGTTGTCGTCTACTTTACGGATTTTGATTTTGCCCTTTTCGTTGGCTTTAAGAATCGATTCGATAAGGGACGAAGTGGTTTTACCAAAGGGAACTTCGGTAATGGAGAGCGTCTTTTTGTCGATTTTATTGATGCGGGCGCGCACCTTAACGGCGCCCTGACGCAGCCCTTGGTTGTATCTGGAGCAGTCGGCCAAACCGCCGGTGGGAAAATCGGGATAGAGCACAAAGTCGTCCCCCTTTAGGTAGGCGACCGATGCGTCGATAAGTTCGTTAAAGTTATGAGGAAGAATCTTGGAGGCAAGTCCAACGGCAATCCCCTCCACACCTTGTGCCAGCAGCAGCGGAAATTTTGCCGGAAGATTCACCGGCTCCTGATTTCGACCATCATAGGAGCTTACCCACTCTGTAGTTTTGGGATTAAAGAGTACTTCGATGGCAAATTTGCTTAGGCGCGCTTCGATATAGCGGGGCGCTGCGGCGTTGTCTCCGGTAAGGGGGTTTCCCCAATTCCCCTGTGTATCAACTAAAAGCTCTTTTTGCCCCAGCTGCACCAAGGCGTCTCCAATGGATGCATCGCCATGCGGATGAAATTGCATGGTGTGACCAATAATGTTGGCTACCTTGTTGTAGCGTCCGTCATCCATACGCTTCATGGAGTGAAGCAGACGGCGCTGTACCGGCTTAAGACCATCGTTAATATGGGGTACGGCGCGCTCCAAGATGACGTAAGAGGCGTAGTCCAAAAACCAATCCTTATACATACCGGTGAGCTTGTATCGCTTTTCACCCTCACGAATCAACTTATCGTACTTGCCGACGCGCACCTGAACGGCCTCAACTACGGCCTCCTCCTCTTGCGGGGTTTGCTCTTCTCCTACCAATTCAAAATCGTCGTTCATGGCTGTTCCTAATTTATGACGCTAAAGCATCTAATTCGACATCTAATTCAATCTCTTCCTCCTCGTTCTCCATGCGCAGGTTTTCGATGATAAAATCTTGGCGGTCGGGAGTATTTTTGCCCATATAAAACTCAAGCAGGTCGTGAATGGTGTCCTCTTTGCTCAGGCGCACGCTGTCTAACCTGATGTTTTCCCCAATAAAGTTGCTGAATTCATCGGGCGAAATCTCACCAAGTCCTTTAAAACGGGTAATTTCGGCTGACACACCCAACTTAGCAATAGCGCGTTCACGCTCATCGTCATGATAGCAATAGAGGGTCTCTTTCTTGTTCCGAACACGAAATAGGGGTGTTTGAAGAATATAGAGGTGACCCTGACGAATCAGGTCGGGGAAAAACTGGAGGAAAAAGGTGAGTAACAGCAGGCGTATATGCATTCCGTCTACATCGGCGTCGGTGGCAATCACCACTTTGTTGTAGCGGAGGTTCTCCAAATCTTCTTCGATATTGAGCGCCGCTTGGAGCAGGTTAAACTCTTCGTTTTCATAAACGATTTTCTTGCTCATACCGTAAGAGTTTAACGGTTTACCCTTTAAACTAAAGACCGCTTGGGTAATGACGTTGCGGCTTTTGGTAATTGAGCCGCTTGCCGAATCTCCCTCAGTGATAAAGAGCATTGTTTCGTTTGCCGACTCGTGTTTGTCGCTATAGTGTACGCGGCAGTCGCGCAGCTTCTTGTTGTGCAGATTGGCCTTCTTTGCCCTTTCGCGCGCCAGTTTCTGAATACCCGAAATCGCTTTACGCTCCTTTTCCGACTCAAGAATCTTTTTGAGCAGCGCGTCCGCTACGGAGGAGTTTTTGTGCAAAAAGTTATCTAACTTCTCTTTGAGAAAGTCATTGATGAAGTTACGCACAGAGGGCCCATCCGGCCCCATCTCTTTTGAACCCAACTTGGTCTTGGTTTGCGACTCAAATATAGGCTCTTGTACACGAATACTGACGGCAGCCACAATCGATTGGCGCACATCGGAAGGGTCAAAGTCGCGCCGGAAGAAATCCTTAATCGTTTTGGATACAGATTCGCGAAATGCCGAAAGATGAGTACCTCCCTGCGTGGTATTTTGACCGTTCACAAAAGAGTAGATACTCTCTCCATAGCCGTTGCCATGCGTCAGCGCCACCTCAATATCTTCTCCCTTTAGATAGACTGGCGGATAGAGCGGTTCGTCGCTTAGGTTGTCGTTAAGCAAGTCCAAAAGACCGTTCTTAGAGACGTATTCCGTATTGTTCAATGAGATACGAAGCCCTGCATTGAGGTAACTATAATTCTTGAGCATCTGCTCAATAAATTCCTCGTTAAAGTTACACGTTCCAAACAGCTCCGAATCGGGAACAAAGCGAACCAATGTACCGTTTTTTTGGTCAAAAGATTCCGACTGCTCAATGATTAGGCGACCTTTCTCAAAAGAGGCAGACCGGCTCTCCCCGTCTCTAAACGATTGTATATAAAACGATGACGATAGCGCATTGACCGCTTTTAGTCCCACTCCATTAAGCCCGACCGATTTTTTAAAGGCTTTGCTGTCGTATTTGGCGCCGGTGTTCATGGTGCCGGCAGCGTCTGTAAGTTTGCCCAACGGGATTCCCCGTCCAAAGTCGCGCACGCTCACTACGCCCTCCTCCAAACTAATTTGAATCGCCTTGCCATAACCCATGGCAAACTCATCAATGGCGTTATCAATCACCTCTTTTAGTAGCACGTAAATCCCGTCGTCCGGCGCCGACCCATCTCCCAATTTGCCAATATACATCCCGGGGCGTTTGCGTATATGTACGTGCCATTCAAGGGTTTGAAAGTCTTTTTCTGTGTATGTCTCTGAGGCGTTCATGGAAAAAATTAAGCGCCGCAAAGGTAAAAAAAATACGTTAGGAACTCTCTATTTATCGCAATCAGCGGTTAAATGTTTTTTACAGATTTAATTATCTGCACGCAATGGGATAAATTCCGGTTTTAGAAAGGTTTTTCTGATTTTTTCCGTCCAATGTCATCATGAATATACCGGAATTCCAATCCAAGTCCGATCTTGATGAAGAGAATAATATATACTTTCCGTCCGGTGTGATCTCCGGCGATTCATCCTTAATTTCTGCTTTTGTCAAGCGCGTCTTTTCGCTCCCGTCAACATTCATGATAAATATTTCGGACTTTTCGTTTTCAAAAGAGACATACACAATTTTCTTCCCATCCGGCGTCCATTGGGGATCGCTATTCCCATCCGTTGGCCAACCCGGCCATTTCCGGGGAGATATGGTATTTGTCAGTTGTTTCTGATTGGTCCCATCTGCATTTGCAACTGATATTTGCGAGCTACCCTCTTTTCCGGAAGAGGAATAGGCAATTTTATCACCTTGTGGAGACCACTTTGGAGAGCCCGCATTACTTATGATCATTTGTTGATTTGACCCATCAACATCCATTTTGTAAATATGGTGGCTGTTTCCGACTGATGTGCAGTATGCAATTTGTTTTCCATCCGGCGAAAACGACGGACTGCATGCATTTCCTTCGGTTTGTAAAACTGTATATGTTTTTTCGGAAATATCATAGAGAATGATTTCGCTATTGTCTTCATAGTGGAAAGGACGCTTGACATAAAAAACCTGTCTGTCATCCGGAGACCACCCTAAGCAGCCAAAACCCCTGTATGTAATTTGGTCTATGAAGGTTAAATCAGACCCATCAATGTTGACAATATACAATTCAAATAGTGAACTCGAAAGAGAATAGTCGTGCTCTACAGCAACAAAAAGCAACTTAGTTCCACAATGCGAGCGTACCGGTTTTTGACAATCAACAATCATCTCAACTATTTTTCGCATGCTATTTCCCGATTTATCTGTGGCGCACAAACTCCAGTCGGCGCTATTATGCGTAATCCGTGCGATGAACGCTATGGATGAATAGTCAAATGATTGAGCGATAAAATGAGAATTTTCATCTAAAAAATCGCTTTTGCTGCAAGCATGGCAACAGCATACCATACTTAGCAATGCAGCATATAAGATTAGCTTTTTCATATGATAACGCCTCCTATTCTTTTGGTTCATCCATCCGCCCCATAAACAGAATCGCGCCGGTGCTCTTCTCTTTAATCAGATAGAGGAAGGGGCGGTTGGCAAAGAACAATACAGTGGTTGGGATTCCCGGGAGTGAGGTTTTTCTAATTTCGATGACTGTAACGGCGGCAGCTTCTGTGCCCTCTTCATTTACTTCAACAAACGTTTTTTGTTTGATATTGGATACGCGTATAGGATCATCGCTAATATTTGCCAACCCTCCCCAAAAAATTCGGTTCATACCCACGCTCTTTACCGGTTTGTTCAGCGGAATCTCACATTCGATCTTGAATCGAGGCAGTTTGAGCTGGACTTGTTGTTCATGCAAGTTATTCGCGATATTTTGCCACTTATCATTGTCCAAATGTTCAACTAATTGGTCAATACTTGTGCCTTCGACGGGAAGAATCGCCACCATACTGAATGCCTGATTGCCGTAGGGCATTTCAACGCATTGGAGGTGCTCGTTTGCATAGTAAGGCAGGGAAACAGTCTGTTCCATCATGCTTACCTCTATCTTTTGACCGCCTTCTTTGGTGAAATCGTCTTTTCTGGTACTCTTTTTATCAAATTCATGCTTCCATTTGCTTTTAAAATAGAGGGCATTGATTAGATACATTACCACATCGGCGTCTATTGGACTTTCAATGATCTCTTCGATTCTGTTCTTTGTTTTATCAGAGCACCACTTATTGATGATGTCGGCGGCATCGGGCCTGTTAAAGTCGAGCGCCTTTACCACTGCATCAAAATATTTTTGATTGATGTCAATAAAGGGCTGCTTAACAGAAAAACCTATGCGATACCAAATGGAGTTGGCAATGCTGATTTCTGTAAGGGGGTCGATGCTTAGGAGGGCTTGAGACATTTTTTGGTAGTACTCGTTGATTTCGGTGTCGGTGAAATCGGCCATGCCGAGTACCTGAGCCATCTCGGTACGCGTATCACCCGAAGTGCCGTTGTACAACATGCCCAGCGCTAGATTAAGGCTCAATGGCGAGAAAAAGGTGTTGGCACCCTCCGATGCCGAAACTTCTTTGAAGATATTAAAGGCAAAACGATTGTCGGCGTTTGCTCTCTCGCCTTGCTTGGTGGTCAATTCAATAGGTTTGGCCGGTTGGGGCTGCTCGTTGGGTGAGTCGTTTTTGTTGCACGATGCAAACGCAAAGAACAGCGATGCGAACAAAAGAGAAGAGAACACTTTTTTCATAAATCAGATTTTTGTGGTTTACTATATATAGATGCATAAAAAGCCAAAACGTTGCATGGAGAAGTAAATTTTTTTTGATATTTTTTAGGTCGGTATGATTTTTCTAAAAAAATCTTCTGTAAATGGTTCGATATAAGCAAAATGAAGTGGAATATCCGGATAGTTTTCTGTAAATTTTTTGTACTTGGATGTTTTGATTGCAGTTTCACCATATTTGACTTCTACAGCGTAAGGTTGTTCTGGGTATGGCAGAACAAAATCGACCTCATTTTGGTCGGCAGTGCGCCAATAGTAGACGTCGTCAGTACTATATTTGTCGGCCAATGTTCTAAAATAGACGTTCTCCCAAATGTCGCCCTTATCGGGACGTATAGCCAATGGTTGAAAGTTGTTGAGCAAACAGTTACGCAATCCCACATCGAGCATATAGACTTTGGGCATTTTGGTCAACTCTTTTCTCAGATTCCGAAAGAACGGTTTGACCAAAGTGATGTGGAAGCACTTTTGCAGCAATGCTATGTAGTTCTCAACCGTCTCATTCTTTATGCGCAAGGTTGCTGATAATTCATTAATGTTTAAAATATTGCCGCTTTGATTGGCAATAATACGAAATAGCTGGTAAAACGCCGTTTCATTCTGTACGCCTGCCTCTAAAACATCCCGTTTGATGTACGAATCGCGAATTTCACAAAGTAATTCCGATTTTGTATGGCGGTCAGGCTCTGTCGCAACAGCCGGATAACCACCGTAAATCATATAGTTTTCCCACTCATTCCGGAGGTACTCCAATCGCAGCGTTTTTGCCTTCGGATTTGTGCGCAGCCTCTCTATTTCACCCAACAACTCGTCGTTACCGGACAATCGGAGGTATTCGTCAAACGAGCAGGTGAGGAGTCGAAAGACCTTTTTCCTTCCTGCCAACGAATCTTTAAACTTTTTATCAAGGTAAAAAGCGCTGCTGCCGGTGGCAACGATTTTTAACTGTGCACGATGCTCATCGTATAGCAACTTTAGAAAATTGGTCGGATCATTAAGATACTGTACTTCGTCAATCAGCACAACCGTTTTTTCTGTTGTGGTTGAAAGGTAGTTCAACAGATTCAAGGGGCTTTTATTCAATTCAGAGAGAATGTTTTTGTTCTCTAAATTCAAAAAGATGCAAGGGACTCCTATGATATTTTTGCAATGCGCCTCCAATTGACGGAGCAAAGTCGATTTGCCCGTTTGCCTTGCCCCTGTTAGAATGATAAACTCTTTTTTATCTAAATGTAGCTTTAGCTGCTCATACAAATTCCGTTGCATAGTTATTAAATATAATAAAACAATGCAAAGATATGAATTTTTCCGATATTTTACCCCATGCACCGGTAAAAATATCCGATATTTTACCCCATGCACCGGTAAAAATCTCGGATATTTACAAATCGCGCCTAACGTCTCAGCAGCTGATTTAAGGCCAAGGATTAATAACGACAGGATAAGGATAACTTACCAAATTAACCTCTTCAACAAATTCATATTGTTTAAATTTTGTTTCCCATTGTTTTTCAGTACCTTTGGGGACACGGAAAAGAATCCAATATCCACTATTCTCTTTATAAGGATCTTCATCCTCAATAGCCTCTGCAAGTTTGTAAGTAATCATTGTATTGAGCCAATCTTTCTGATAATCTTTATTTTTCATATTGTAGAATGTCGGACGAACAATGGTAATTTTGTTATAATAGAAATGCACAGCACCATAAATTGTACGCCAATTATAACCATAATCGTTTGCGTTAAAATATGGTTTGTTGTTTAAACTGTTTACAATGGATTCTAAATGATCATTTGACAAAGATGAAAAGTATGATCCGGTGTATCTAATATCGACGATATCAAGATTAAGTGAATTTACGAAATCTAGTACCTTGTCCATCGGATAATCATACTTCGTTTTTACAAACAAGTCTCTTGGCTTATCTGGGCCATAGAAACCTGTAATAACTAATGGTTTGGTCATTAGAATTTCAAGTCTAAAATATTTAATTGTTCCACTTTCATCATACGATATAACTACTTCGCTTTCCCAAATACCATTTGGTGCGAAATTTGATTTATATGCAACGGTTGTATCAATAATGCGGGAAGATGATTTGAACCATGCCGCCAATGCATGCAATTTTTTTTCATCATCCAAATTGTTTGGAAGTCCACTTAAAAAGTTTTTGATAATAGGAATTGTTCTGTCAATGCTTTTTGAATTAAGAGACGAGCAAAACACCAAATCATCAACTTCGTTCATCACGAATGTTAGAGGTACTTTAGGACTTTCGTCTTCTGATTCAACGAAAGAATCTTCTTCTGGCTCAACAAAAGAAGATTCTTTCTCACAGGAAAATAATCCAACCATTAACAGCAAAACTGTTGTTAATTTCAACATTTTCTTCATTTGATTTTTATTAATTTATACAATGATCCATCAAGTGGTCTGTTGTCTAACATTAACTCCCCGGATGAAATGGATGCTAAATACCACTGATGACCTATTTTCAATGAGTGAAGATCGTATGTTTTGTCATACTCAAAGAAAAAGGAATGGTTGCCAACATCATCGGTCTCTCCAGAAATTGACACAATGCCGTTCGCCTTAAACTCGTAGACAATATTGTATTGAGAATAATCATGCGATGTTGCCGGCCCTAAGAAACCCGAAGTTACCATCTCTGTCATTCTCCATTTCCCTATAAGTTTTGAAGAGTCTTTTAAGTATTCGATCTCAACGTCATCTCTGTTTTTATTGCAGGCGGAAAAAAACGTTACCATCATCAAAAGGATGGCTGTAATATTAAGTTGTCTCGTTTTCATGCTTGTGTTGTCTAAATATTATTCTTTTGGCTCATCCATCCGCCCCATAAACAGAATCGCGCCGGTGCTCTTCTCTTTAATTAGGTAGAGGAAGGGACGGTTGGCAAAGAATTGAGCCGGTGGGGTGTAGGATGTCGCAACTGCCTCGATCGCAGTTACGGCAGCTGCCTCCGTCCCCTCTTCATTTACTTCCACAAAAGTTTTATGTATGATTCTAGAGACACATAATTGTGGATCATCTGCAATTCCATTCAAGTTACCTCCCGTTCTAAAAATGAGTTGCATTCCCAAGTTTTGAATGGGCTGCACCAATGAGAATTCACACTCAATTTTAAAGCGGGGGAACTTTACATCAACTTTTCGTTCCATCAGATTGGATATAACACCGTTCCATGTGTCGTTGTCAAAATAGTTTACCAAATCGTCAACGGTCTTGTCCTGGGCAGGCAGGATGGCGATCATACTAAACGCTCCGTTCCCGTATGGCATCTCCACGCATTGAAGCATTTCATCTTGGTAGTAGGGGAATCTGACGGTTTGATTCATCATATCGACTTGTTTACGAACGCCATCCTCTTTTGTAAAATCCTCTTTTTTTGTATCTTTTTTCTCAAACGGAGATTCCCATTTACTTTTAAAGTAGACCGCATTAATGAGGTACATCACAGCTTCTTCAGGAATTTCGTCCAGAATGGTTTTTATTTTGTCGTTTGTCTTTTTTGCACACCAGTTGTTGATGGCATCTAAAGTGGATTTTAGCTTAAAGTCAAGGCTCTGCACCTCTGCATCAAAGTATTTTTTATTGACGTCAATAAAGGTTTGCTTTACGGGATAGGTTTTTTCACTCCATATTGAGTTTGCTATGGCAAGGGCGGTAAGGGGATCGACTTTGAGCAAAGCCTGCGACATGGTTTGGTAATACTCATTGATTTCCGTATCTGTAAAATTGGACATTCCCAAGGCTTTAGCCATCTCGGCGCGTGCATCCGGCGAGGTGCCGTTATAGAGCATGCCCAAGGCCATCGTAACGCTCAGAGGAGATATAAAGGCGTTGGTTTTATCATCCGAAGTAGCTACCTGTCTAAAGAGGTTGAACGAAAAAGCATTGTCACCGGCCACTTTTTGGCCCTGCTTGGTGGTCAATTCAATCGGTTTAGCCGGTTCGGGCTGTTCATTATTGGGATCGGGCTGCTCCTCAGGCGCGCTGCTCTTGTTGCATGAGACGAGGGTAAAAAGGAGCGATGCCAATAGGAGATAAGAAAATACTTTTTTCATAGATCAGTTTTTAACGGTTTACTATATATAGATGCATAAAAAGCCAAAACGTTGCATGGAGGGACAAATATTTTTCAATATTTTACCTCATGCATGTTCGGTTTATTTCCATTCTGTTAAAAAATTTCGCATATGTAAGTGTTTAATGCCTTGGTAAGTGTTGCCCGTAAATTCGTCCATTGAAACTACAATTTTGGGATAATTATCGTTGATTTTTAGCAAATTACCAAATTCTCTGTTGATAGTTTTCTCGTCTTGCAAAATATATGTAACTTGTACATAGAGCTTTTCTCCACCACGCTCACAAACAAAGTCAATTTCTAAATCATTTATTTGTCCAATTTTTACATCATACCCACAATATAGTAGATGTTCAAACACTGAGTTCTCAAGAATTTTAGCTATGTCGTTAGGCTTGTATCCATTTATTGTATGTCGCAAACCTAAATCCTGAAAGTAAAATTTTTCGCCGATTTCAAAAATTTTCTTGCCTGCAATATCCATTCGCTTTACTTTTTGAATTAAAAACGTATTTGCAAGATAATCAAGGTAGATTATAATTTGCGAAACGGATATATTGATTTGTTGCGACTTGAGGTAATCGCTGATTTTTTTTGCTGAAAAAAGTTGTCCTGTGTTGTCAGCCAAAAAACGCACAAGATTTTCTAAAAACGCAATATTCCGAATTTCGTAACGCTGAATTAGATCCCTGTAAATAACTGTGTTATAAACGCCTTTTAGATAATTGAAAACAATTTCATCTTCCAACATTAAGTGTTTTAAGTATGGAAGTCCACCATATTTTAGATATTTTTGTAAAGTTTCGTTGCTATTTTCCAAGTTTTGAAATTCGCAAAACTCATTGTAAGATAAACTATAAACAGGAATTTCAATAAATCTGCCACTTAAAAAAGTTGCCAATTCGCCCGAAAGGATGCGAGCGTTACTACCTGTGCAATACAAATCGTAAATTGGGTTGAGCAACAAACTTCTCAATACTTTTTCAAACGCTGCAATTTCTTGTATTTCGTCAATAAAAACGTAGTTTTTTACTTGGGATTTAGTGTTGTTTTGTATATATTCGTATAAGTCGTTTGCTGTTTTGATTTTATCAAATTGCAAATCTTCCTTATTAATATACAATATATTAGCGGTATTGTCAAGCGTTTTTATTTCTTCTATTGTTTGCAATAGAATGTAACTCTTACCCACACGGCGTTGCCCAATTAAAACCTTAATAATTTGTTGTCCGATATAAGGTTTAATCGCCTCTAAATATTTTTGACGTACAATAAATTTATCCATATTATCCATTTGCTTTGCCTATAAACTAAACTTTGCGCAAAGATGCTAAAAGTTTTCGATATAGGCAAAATGAAGTGGGATATCCGGATAGTTTTCTTTAAACTTTTTGTATTTGGATGTTTTTATTGCCGTTTTACTATACTTGGCTTCTACTGCATAAGGCTGTTCTGCGTATGATTTTTTTCGATATTTTACCCCATACACCGGTAAAAATCTCGGATATTTACAAATCGCACCTAACGATTATTCTTGCGGCTCATCCATCCTCCCCATAAACAGAATCGCGCCGGTGCTCTTCTCTTTAATCAGATAGAGGAAGGGGCGGTTGGCAAAGAATTGAGTGGGGCCGGAAGGTGGGCTGCTGATTGTTTCGATGATTTCAATTGACGTAACGGCTGCAGCTTCTGTACCTTCCTCATTTACTTCCACAAAAGTCTTTTGTTTGATTTTGGATACGGCCAAATCGGCGCCGGAACAGATGTTATCAAACTCTTTTAGAAAACAGAAAATTCGTTGCATTCCTGTTTGCTTCACGGGTTCATTCAGGTTCATCTCGCACTCAATTTTGAATCGTGGCAACTTAAGGTGTATGTTTCTATTGTACAGATTTTCCACGATATTATGCCATGTGTCATTATCCAAGTATTCAACCAATTGATCAATATTCATGTTGTCGTTTCCCAGAATGACCACCATGCTAAACGCATGATTGCCGTAGGGCATCTCCACACATTGTACGTTTTGGTCGGCATAGTAGGGCAGGGCAGTGGTCTGCTCCATCATGTTTATCCTTACTTTTTGACCATCGGCTTTAGTAAAATCGTCTTGTTTGGTATCCTTTTTATCAAACTCAAACTGCCATTTACTTTTGAAATAGAGAGCATTAATCAAATACATAATCACATCTTCGCCTATCGGATCATCAATGATTGTCTCGATTCTGTTTTTGGTTTTTTCTGCACACCACTTATTGATGATTTCGGCGGCATCCGGCCTGCTAAAGTCAAGCGCCTCTACCATGGCATCAAAATAATTTTGATTGACGTCGATAAAAGACTGTTTAACAGGAAATCCAATGCGATACCAGATGGAGTTGGCAATGCTGATTTCTGTAAGAGGGTCGATGTTGAGCAGGGCTTGAGTTAATTTCTGGTAATACTCGTTGATTTCGGTATCGGTAAAATCAGCCATACCGAGTACTTGGGCCATCTCGGTACGTGTTTCACCTGAAACGCCGTTATACAACATTCCCAGCGCCATACTAAGGCTCAATGGTGAGAAGAAAGTGTTTGCTCCTTCTGATGCCGAAACTTCTTTGAAGATATTAAAGGCAAAACGATTGTCGGCGTTTGTTCTCTCGCTTTGTTTGGTGGTCAACTCAATGGGTTTTGCCGGTTCCGGTTTCTCGTTGTTAAGTTGCGGCTGTTCATTGTTGGGTTCTTGCTGCTCCTCAACCACAATGTTCTTGTTGCATGAGACGAGTGCAAACAGGAGCGATGCGAACAAAAGAGATGAAACTATTTTTTTCATAAATCATATTTTTTTGATATTTCACTTCATTATCGAACGTTTTATCGTAAAAAAATCACGTCCATTAATTCCATACCCTAAATCGGGCTGTACAAAATAAATAGCCCACCAAATATGGGCTTTGATTAATTCTGATTTTGTCCAATTTTTACCGCCATCATGAGTATGATAACCTACGCTCCCCACATAGCTATAAGGATTAAAACCAAATCCGTGATATTCATAAACCTGTTCAATCATGAATCCTTCGTCTTCGTTATAAAAGTGTAAAAAATGAAAACTCGAAACGGGAAAATCTACAATTTCCCAACTCACTCCTCCATCAATCGTTTTATAGACATTTACTCCTCCAATCATATAGCCTATATTTTCGTTATAAAAATATAGATCCATCACTTTTTGGGGTGTGCGTATGGTTTCCCATGTATTGCCTTGGTCTTTACTTTTAAAGATTTCTTGATCATTGCCTATAACAAATACGGTATCATCAAAATAATAAAATTTGGAAGTGGCATAATGGTTATTTAAATCAAGGAATTCCCAATGATCACCACCATCAGAGGTTTTTGCTATAAAGTGAGTTTTTGAATTTGGCTTACTATAATCTGTAATAATCACTGCCAAACCATTTTTTTCATCAAAGAAACGCAAGCAAGGCATAGCAACGTATTCACCAATGTATGTTTTTGTCCATGTCTCGCCCCCGTTTACTGTCTTTAAGAATAACGAATCATTACTATCGTATCCTCTATTCAACGAAGCAAAACCGATGTTTTCATCGAGAAAAAAAGCCGCCCCTAAGCGGGAATAAATTCCGGAATTTTGCTTTTCCCATGTCTTTCCGGAATCTGTTGTTTTGTATCTTTCTCCGTGATCTTGAACAAGGTATCCAGTTTCCGGATTAACAAAATAGATACCAACAGTCTGCATGGCGCTAAAACCAAATTCATGTTTAGAAATTTCCCAACCCTCAATCAATGCATTCAGATCTGTTAAATATGCGTTATCATCAATTTCATCATCTTTATCGATTCCAATTTCATCATCGTTGTCGTCCATAATCCACCCTGCGAACAATGTGATATCTGCGGTTACAAAGTCAACGTCAAAATTCCATTCGTTTTTCCCCTCCACTTCCTTATACCACCCAGCAAATGTATATCCTCCAAGTATTGGGACTTCCGGCTCAATGACCTTTCCGCCATCTTTTACTTTTTGCGACACAACAGTATTGCCGCTCTCGCCTGTCTCAAAGGTTACGGTAAATTCCTTAGGATTCTCATAATCCTTGTTGCATGAGACAAGGGTAAAAAGTAGCGATGCCAACAGGAGACAAGAAAATACTTTTTTCATAGATCAATTTTTTTGTGGTTTATTCCATTGGCTCATCCATCCGCCCCATAAACAGAATGGCGCCGGTGCTCTTCTCTTTAATCAGGTAGAGGAATGGGCGGTTGGCAAAAAATTGAGCCGGTGGGGTATATGACGTCGTTTCAATGCCAATGGAGGTTACGGCTGCTGCCTCCGTTCCCTCTTCGTTCACTTCTACAAAAGTCTTGTGTTTGATTTCAAAGACACGTAACCGAGGGTCATCGGCAATTCCATTCAAGTTACCACCGGATTGAAAAATCAGTTGCATGCCTAAGTTTTGGATAGGCTTTACCAATGAGAATTCACACTCAATTTTAAAGCGGGGGAACTTTACATCAACTTTTCGTTCCATTAGATTGGATATAATACCGTTCCATGTGTCATTGTCAAGATAGTTTACCAAATTGTCAACGGTCTTTCCCTGAGCAGGCAGGATGGCAACCATACTAAATGCTCCGTTTCCGTATGGCATCTCCAGGCACTGAAGCACTCCATCTTCGTAGTAGGGAAATCTGGCGGTTTGATTCATCATGTCCACTTGTTTACGGGGACCGTCTGTTTTTGTAAAATCTTCTTTCTTTGTATCTTTTTTATCAAATTGAGATTCCCATTTGCTTTTAAAGTAGACCGCATTAATGAGATACATCACGGCATCATCCGGAATTCCGTCCAGAATGGTTTTTATTTTGTCGTTTGTCTTTTTTGCACACCAGGTGTTGATGGCGTCTAAAGTGGATTTTAGCTTAAAGTCAAGGCTCTGCACTTCTGCATCAAAGTATTTTTTATTGACGTCAATAAAGGTTTGCTTTACGGGATAGGTTTTTTCACTCCATATTGAGTTTGCAATAGCAAGGGCGGTAAGGGGGTCGACCTTGAGTAAAGCCTGCGACATGGTTTGGTAGTACTCATTGATTTCTGTATCTGAGAAATTTGCCATTCCCAGGGCTTTAGCCATCTCGGCGCGTGCATCCGGTGAAGTGCCGTTATGGAGCATGCCCAAGGCCATCGTAACGCTCAGAGGAGATATAAAGGCGTTGGTTTTATCGTCCGAAGTGGCCACCTGCCTAAAGAGGTCGAAAGAAAAAGCGTTGTCGCTGGCTACTTTGCTACCTTGCTTAGTGGTCAATTCAATCGGTTTTGCCGGTTGGGGCTGTTCATTGGGTGAGTCGTTCTTATCGCACGATGCAAATACAAAGAACAGCGATACGAACAAAAGAGAAGAAAATACTTTTTTCATAAATACAGATTTTGTTTGATTACGATATATAGATGCACGAAACACCAAAACGTTGCATCTATGGGCAAATATTTTTCAATATTTTCCCCAACGCTTACCTTCTACCTGTTCTTTGCGGTTGAACAACAGGCGTAACTTCTCTAAACAATCCCTCGCGGGAGAGTATTTTGTCCTGCATGGCTAAATTGTACAGCACTATGGCCATGACGACTGAGGTGTGCTCCATATATTCGGGGATGCTCAAGTTGTAGGTGTCTCTTTCTGTGTGCCATATTTCGCCATAATTAAAGTCGTATCCTTTGGGGTCGGCAGTTCCAAAGCTGATGGCAGGCACGCCGTTGAGGGTAAAATAGGCATGGTCGGAGCCGCCCGGATTAGTGGGACGGGGAGGCGGGTCGCCCAAACGGCGGTTGAGGGTAAAGGGAAAGTCGGGGTTGATTTCATTCAATCGTTCGGTAGCTTTTTGAAAGTCGTCGTACATGGCGGGCGGAACGGTAATGGAGTTGGCCACGGTGGGGCCGCCGTCTCTGTTAAAGTAGTTGGAGATGTGGGGCCATTTGTCTTGATTGTTTTCTACCCAATATTTGGAGCCTATAAGTCCAAACTCTTCTCCTGCCCAGAGACATAACGCGATGCTTCTACGTGGTTTTGCTCCGGAAGCCATAAGGAGGCGGGCTGCCTCTAAATTGGGCGCAACGCCGGTTCCGCAGTCGACGCCGCCGGTGGCCACGTCAAAGGCGTCCAAATGACCTCCCGACATCACATACTCATCGGGGAATTCGGTTCCGCGGATGATTCCTATGACATTGTGGTACTTCACAGGGCCGGGTCTAAAGTGGTTGCGGATGTCAAACTCCAACTGAAAGTAACGTCTTTCGGCCACTTTTTGGGCAATGATTTTGAATTGGTTTTCGTCCAGCTTGATGTCTGGGCAGGCAGGAAGGTTGGTGTAAAAATCCAAATTCATAATATGCGACCGGGCATACAAAGCGTTGATGGGAACCCTGCTCGACTGGATGGTTCCCAAGATGCCCGCCTCAATCATCTCTTTGTAGAAGAGGGCGGGAGCCTCTTCCAAAGCTTTTAAGGGAATTGGAGGGTTGCCGGGGTTGGTGCGGTTGATACGAGTAATGGAGTCGTTATAACGGGCGATGGTCTCGTTTCTTTCGATAATCTCTTTTCTTCTGGCCTCTCCTCTTGGCGAAATGTCAATGGGCCAGCCGTCGTTGGTTCCCGAAATGAGCACCCACGCTCCGTTGAGCTTGCCTTTCATGTTTTCAAACTGACGCCTTGTTTTGGGCTCCGCCACCACGTGTCCTCTTTGTACGCCTTTAGTACCGGCAGTATAAGAGGGTGTGGCAAAGTGGAGTATCATTCCGTCGTCATCCAACATCTTGCCAAACCACGGACCTCTGTTAAAGCCCACGGGAAGTTCGCCCACCTCCTGAACCTCTACCTCTAATCCCCATTGCTTAAAGAGCGCTGCCGACCAAACGGTGGCGCTGTGGTAAGCATCCGAACCAATGGGACGTCCGCCTATTCTGTTAACCAGCATGTCTAAGTGGTTCATCGTTTGGTTGTCGATTTTGGCAATTTCGATGATCTTATCGACAACCTTGTCGTTCTGGGCAAAAGCGCCCCAAGGCATTTGCAGCAGCAAAATGGTGGCTGCAAGCAGGCAAAAATGTTTTTTCATTTGTATGGTTTTTAGATTTTCAGTTTTTTATTCAAATTTTTGCAACAACAACTCCATAATCTTAATCGAAGCAAGCGATATGGGCGTGCCTGGTCCAAACACCGCCATAGCCCCTGCATCGTATAGCGTCTGGTAATCTTGCGCGGGAATGACGCCGCCCACAATCACCATGATGTCGGGACGACCCAACTTGCCGAGTTCTTCAATGATGTGGGGAACGAGGGTTTTGTGCCCTGCGGCTAAGGACGATACGCCCACTACATGCACGTCGTTTTCAACGGCTTGCTTGGCGGCTTCGGCAGGGGTTTGAAAGAGCGGCCCCATGTCCACGTCAAAACCCACGTCGGCGTAACCGGTGGCCACCACTTTGGCGCCGCGGTCGTGTCCGTCCTGACCTAACTTGGCAATCATAATGCGGGGCTGTCGGCCCTCTTTTTTGGCAAATTCCGTGACCAGCTCTTTGGCATGTGCAAAGTGTGCGTCGTTTTTAACTTCTGATGAATATACTCCTGTGTTCATACGGATTACAGCTTTATATCGTCCAACAATTTTTTCGCAGGCGTCCGAAATCTCGCCTAAGGTGGCGCGGTTTTGGGCGGCGGTTACGGCTAAGGCCAACAAATTGCCGCTCTTGGTCTCGACCGTTTGGGTAATGGCGGAGAGGCACTCGGCGACTTTGGCTTCGTCCCGATTTGCGCGGAGGGTTTTGAGGCGCGCTACCTGCGATTCGCGCACTTTGGTGTTGTCTACGTCCAAAATTTCGATAGGTGCCTCTTTCTCAAGTCGATACTTATTGATACCAATGATGGCGTCTATGCCCGAATCGATTCTTGCCTGTTTGCGGGCGGCGGCCTCTTCAATACGCAGTTTGGGAATACCGGTCTCAATCGCTTTGGCCATACCGCCCAATTTCTCAATCTCTTGGATATGTTCCCAAGCGCGGTGGGCAATGTCGTTGGTGAGCGATTCGATGTAGTACGAGCCGGCCCAAGGGTCAACCGACTTGCAGATGTTGGTTTCCGATTGGATATAGATTTGGGTGTTGCGGGCAATCCGCGCAGAGAAGTCTGTAGGCAGGGCAATCGCCTCGTCTAAAGCGTTGGTGTGCAGCGACTGGGTATGCCCTAAGGCAGCGCCCATGGCCTCAATACAGGTGCGGGCTACGTTGTTAAAGGGGTCTTGCTCGGTGAGAGACCAACCCGACGTTTGGCTGTGGGTACGCAGCGAGAGTGACTTGGGATTCTTGGGATTGAACTGATTGACGATTTTTGCCCAGAGCATCCGTGCGGCGCGCATCTTGGCAATCTCCATATAGTGATTCATGCCAATCGCCCAAAAGAAAGAGAGGCGGGGGGCAAATTCGTCCACATTCATGCCGGCGGCAATACCTGTACGTAGGTACTCCAAACCGTCTGCCAAGGTGTAGGCCATTTCAATATCGCAGGTGGCGCCCGCCTCCTGCATGTGGTAACCCGAGATTGAAATCGAGTTGAATTTGGGCATGTTCTTGGCGGTATAGGCAAAGATGTCGCCAATGATGCGCATCGAAAATTCGGGGGGATAGATATAGGTGTTGCGCACCATGAACTCTTTGAGGATGTCGTTTTGAATCGTTCCGTTCAACTCTTCAAGGGTAGCGCCTTGCTCCAATCCCGCTACAATATAAAAGGCAAGAATAGGCAACACAGCGCCGTTCATGGTCATCGATACCGACATTTTGTTTAGCGGAATTTGGTCAAAGAGCACCTTCATGTCCTCGACGCTGCATATACTCACGCCCGCTTTGCCCACGTCGCCCACAACCCTTGGATGGTCGGCGTCGTAACCGCGGTGGGTGGCTAAGTCAAAAGCTACCGAAAGTCCTTTTTGCCCTGCCGCCAAGTTTCTGCGGTAAAAAGCGTTGGACTCTTCTGCGGTAGAGAAGCCGGCATATTGACGTATCGTCCATGGGCTCATTACATACATGGTGCTGTAGGGGCCGCGGAGGTATGGGGCGATTCCGGCTGCAAAGTCAAGATGCTCCATGCCCTCAAGGTCTTCTTGTGTATAGATTTTTTTTACGGCGATCTGCTCGGGGGTCATCCATTTGGATGTTTGTTGCGGATTATTATTAAAGTTTGGTCTCATGGCGATTATATTCCTAATTCTTTCTGATACTGTTTAAGCGTCTCCAATACGTTTGATTTTACGCTGATAAAGTGGTTGATGCCTTTGGCTTCCAATTCGGGCCTGCATTCGGGGTCTCCTGCTACCACGATGATTCCCTTTTGTCCAAAAAGTTGGGCAATCTGAGGAACGGCGGTGGCGTACTCATCGTCTGCGGAGCAGGCTATCACAAGGTCGGCATGGGCGGCTAAAGCGGCTGTTACGCCCTCCTCAATTGTGGCAAACCGATTGTTGTCCACCACCTCAAATCCGGCGACGGCAAAGAAGTTGCAGGCAAATTGGGCGCGGGCGCGGC